>Ga0209309_10000023_pt1 | contig 271760 bp, 224 predicted proteins | sample COGITO_mtgs_1204_2_FD_184807 | JGI IMG/M metagenome (GOLD analysis project Ga0209309, IMG submission 184807) | Pelagic marine microbial communities from North Sea - COGITO_mtgs_120412 (SPAdes) (version 2) | ecosystem: Environmental > Aquatic > Marine > Epipelagic ...
ACCTGGAACCTGGAACCTGGAACCTGGAACCTGGAACCTGGAACCTGGAACCTGGAACCTGGAACCTGGAACCTGGAACCTGGAACCTGGAACCTGGATTTACTATGCATGCATATTGATTCCCTCCTGCAACCTATTACAACCTAGTCCCACTCGACTATCTTTGTGCGATGCAGAAAATTCTTTCCTATCCACTATCGGTAGTGCACCTGATTTTGTTCTTTCTGGTCTTGTTGATTTTTCACCCTATCCAGATGTTATGTCACGCCATAGGCGGGCACAACCTCCACCAAAAGAGCGTTTCGGTACTCAATTGGTTTTTGATGGGCACACAATTGGTGTTGTTCAATAGATTTTCCATGAATTGCAAGACAGATTTACCGGTGGGACCGTCCTACATTTTTGTAAGTAATCACCAGAGTATGTTTGACATACCACCGTTAATCTATTTTTTGAGAAACTATTATCCCAAGTTCGTAGCCAAAAAAGAATTGGCTAAAGGTATTCCCAGCATTTCTCTCAATCTACGAATAGGAGAGAACTGTGCGATTGACCGCAAAAAGCCTAGGGAAGCAGTGGTAGCACTATCTAAGTTTGCAAAAAACGTACACGATAAAAATCGCAGCGTCGTCATTTTTGCTGAAGGAACCCGCAGTCGCACGGGTGTTCCCAAGCCCTTTCAAGTACGCGGATTGCAGACTATATTTAGCTATGTTCCAGATGCGGTAGTAGTTCCAGTGACGATCAACAACAGCTGGAAAGTGGATCGATACGGTAAATTTCCTTTTGGAATGGGCAACCACATCAGCGTTACGGTTCATGAGCCTATGCCTATTGCTGGGAAAGATCCTATTGAAATCATACAAACGGCACAATCTGTGGTACATAACAGTATAACTAGTACTGCCGTTTAACGCAGCGCAATTGTTAATGTTTTCGCTTTCGCGAAAGCGTACTCAGTTGAAATCCTTACCTTTACATAATTAAATTTTACCAATGACACAACCGCTTAAAAATATACGTATCGAGGTCATGCAGTCGCTCGAATCCAAGGTGGAGTCCTTTATGGACAAATTCTTGATTCCTGTGGATAAGATATGGCAGCCTACGGATTTCCTACCTGACTCAACTGTCGACGGTTTCTTTGACAAACTCAAGGAACTGAGAGAGCTGGCTAAAGAATTGCCTTATGATTTCTGGGTAACTCTCGTAGGAGACACGATTACAGAAGAAGCATTACCTACTTACGAATCCTGGTTAATGGACGTAGAGGGTGTCAACCAAATGGAAGGAAAAGGCAACGCCTGGTCCAAATGGGTGCGCCAGTGGACGTCTGAAGAGAACCGCCACGGTGATGTATTGAACAAATACTTGTACCTATCTGGCCGTGTGGACATGCGTGAGGTAGAGGTAACTACACAGCACCTTATCGCTGATGGTTTTGACATAGGAACAGATCGCGATCCCTACAAAAACTTTGTATATACCAGTTTCCAGGAATTAGCGACCTATATTTCCCACAATCGTGTGGCCAAAATGGCTCGCGAATACGGCAGCACAACGCTATCGCGTATGTGCCGCATCATCTCAGGGGATGAAATGCGCCACCACAAGGCTTACTCCACATTTGTAGATGAGATCTTTAAGGTAGATCCTAGCAATATGATGATTGCTTTTAAAGAAATGATGGTACACAAGATCGTGATGCCCGCACATTTCTTGAGAGAATCTGGACAGACAATTGGAGCCGCATTTGAAGACTTTTCTAACAGTGCGCAACGTATAGGTGTTTACACGGCTCAAGATTATATCGACATTTTACAAAATTTGATTGATACTTGGGATATCGGTAACATCACAAATCTTACAGATGAGGCGGAGAAAGCTAGAGACTATTTGATGAAACTTCCAGCTCGTATGGAACGCGTTGCACAACGCATTGTCGTACCAGCAGAGTCCCACAAATTTAAATGGGTACAGCCGGCTCTAGTGGGTAACTAGGAATATCTGTAGAACAAAATGTTTTAAAAAACTCCCATCAAGGCCAGCCTTGGTGGGAGTTTTTAATTAAAATGAGCAATTGGCAATTCAGTTTTGCGTATCAAAATGCTAATTGGCAATCACCCTATCCTCAATTCTTTCCAGTAATTATCTGGTTTCAATCCTACCTTAGTACCTGGATAAATGCGTTCCTGCATTTTAGGCTGGAAAAAGGTGTAGGGATAGGGAACGTCTGGAGCGCTGGCATCGTTAAGTTTCTGTGCAAACTCGGTGGGGATTTCAAAATCTAAAGCGCTCATGTTTGCCTTGATTTGAGACATTTTAGTAGCGCCTACCAGAACGCTGGCAACGCTGGGCTGGCTTGCCGTCCAGTTAAGGGCAATGCTGGCCATGGGCTGATTGATTTCTTCACTTACTTCGTGCAGGGTCTTGACGATGCTCCAGTTGCGCTCATTGTCCTTAGAGCTCACCTCGCCGCCGTTATCCGTAATGTGTTTAAGTCTTCCTTCTACCTCTTTTTGATCGTCGATTCCTGGTTTGTATTTCCCAGAAAGCAAGCCGCCCCCTAGAGGGGACCACGCCATGATCCCAGCGTTCATATCTTGGGTTAGATCTATATATTCATGTTCAATGCTGCGCTGGATCAGGGAATATTCTAGTTGAAGTGTACTTATAGGTTCGTAATTGTGCTGTCTTGCGATAGCCTGCGCCTTGCTTGCGTACCAGGCAGGAACATTTGAAAGGCCGTAGTGCAGGATCTTTCCTTCAGTCACAAGGTCATTGAGCGTCCGCATCACTTCTTCCACTGGAGTCATTCGATCCCAGCAGTGTAAGATATAAAGATCAATGTAGTCAGTTTTCAGACGTTTCAGGGATTCTTCCAGCGTTCGCCTGATGTTTTTGCGGGAATTACCGCCACCGTTGATGTGCTGGTTTTCGCTCGTATTGAAGGTAAATTTTGTGGCCAGTACGATTTCCTCGCGATTCTTGCGCTCCTTCATAAAGGCTCCTATAAACTCCTCGCTGCTACCGCCGGTATACATATCTGCCGTGTCCACAAAATTACCGCCGTGATCCAGGTAATAATCAAAGATTTTGGCAGCATCTGCTTTTTCACTTCCCCAGCCCCACTCTTTGCCAAAGGTCATGGTTCCCAATGCCAGCCTACTTACGCGCAGTCCAGTGTTGCCTAAGGCGTAATATCTATCCAGTGCCATGTGTGGTGTTTTGAGGTTAAAGATAAGTTCGCTTTCGCGAAAGCGGAATTAAACCCATCTTAAACTTTCCCCAGGGGCATCTGATAGAACTGGCTCAATAATTGCTATTTTCAAGGCTATGAAATTGTACAGAAACAGCCTGCGGAACAGGATATTTTTCTCCATGATCCTGTTGACGCTTATTTCCAGTGTGCTCATAGCGGGAATGTCGATCTACCAATTTACCGAGCAAGGCAAGGATTACCACAACAAACGTTTAGAACGCAAGGAAGAGGCGATCCTAGAGAGTTTTAAATACACGCTCAAAAAAACAGACTGGTCGGTACAGACAGAGAACCTGCCATTTATTTTTGACTCTGAAATTTTTGACATTAGCGATATCCATAAGATGCCTGTGGTTATTTATGATTTGCGAGGTCATTTAATCAAAACATCAAACGGTAATTTTATTTCGGGCGGTCAGAATATGCAATTGGATTCACTCACCTTGCGCAACTTGCAGAATTCTGACGATGGGCGATACGTGTATCAATTTAATGAAGAGGGTCAGACCTATCGTTCCAGTTATACGTATTTGAAGAATGATCAATTCAAGAATATTGCGATTGTCCATTTGCCCTATCTCGAGAATGATGATTTCATAGATTATGAATTATCAGAGTTTCTTTATCGCATAGGGATCGTCTATATTTTGATGTTCCTGTTTTCCATTTTAATTGCTTATTTGTTATCTAAATATATTACAAAGTCGATACGAGACATCAGCGATAAGATCAAAGAACTGAGTATTTCTAAACGCAACCAGAAAATTCAGGTAGATGTTTCTGGTACGGAAGAGATCAATACACTGGTAAAATCCTACAACGACATGGTGGACGAGCTAGAGGAGAGTGCCGTAAAGCTGGCCACCAGCGAGCGGGAACAAGCCTGGCGAGAAATGGCCAAACAGGTCGCCCACGAGATCAAAAACCCGTTGACGCCCATGCGATTGACGGTACAGAGTTTCCAGCGCCGATTTGACCCCAAAGACCCAGAGATTCATGAAAAAATGAAGGAATATTCCAACTCACTTATTGAGCAAATTGATGTGATGAGCAACATTGCTGGTGCTTTTTCTACCTATGCCACCATGCCCGCTCAACAGTCAGAAGAAACGAATGTTCCAAAAATCACGCAGCTCGCACTGGATATTTTCAACGAATCCAATATCGAATATAGTGAGGATGCCGTCGAGCTTTGTACCATCTTTGATCGCACGCAATTAATAAGAGTGGTCACCAACCTGGTCAAGAACGCCTTACAGGCGGCAGACGCAGACCGGGAACCCGTTATTAAAGTATCGGTTACCCATAACGATACTGAAATCTTGTTAAAGGTACAGGACAATGGTATGGGAATTCATCCAGACCACGAGCATAAGATCTTTGAACCTAAGTTCACCACTAAAAGTAGTGGGATGGGACTGGGACTGGCCATGGTCAAGCAAATTGTAGAAAATTATAACGGAACCATCACCATGAAAACGGTGTATGGTGAGGGAACGACGTTTACCGTGTGTTTGAATAGGAGTAACTAGTTTATTGTTTAAAGTTCCAAGCCTAAGGTTCAAGGATTGCTAATTATTGATTTGATTTGCTTTGTAAATCGTGATTACCGATTACCGAGGGCTGAGGCTCTGGAAGTCCAATCTTGGAAAGAACCAAAATTCTCCATTTTCTCTGTATTTTTGAAAGACTACTTAATACTTCGTACTCCATACTTGATACTTTCCTATGAACAACATCCTTAATTCCACAGAAAATAAAATCACCACGATAACCATCGATCGCCCCAGCAAGCTCAATGCACTAAATGCAGACACGATTGCTGAACTAGCTGCAGCCATAGGAGAAGCTGAAGATGATGATGAGGTTCGTGTTATTGTTTTAACAGGAGCCGGTGAAAAGGCCTTTGTTGCTGGTGCCGATATTTCAGAATTTGCAGATTATGATGAATCTGAAGGCCGCAAGCTGGCCGGGAAAGGGCAGAAGGACCTGTTTGATCTGGTAGAGAATTGTTCGAAACCAGTCATAGCAGCCGTCAACGGTTTTGCTTTGGGCGGAGGACTGGAACTGGCAATGGCAGCACATTTTAGAATTGCCAGCGATAATGCACGATTGGGACTGCCAGAGACCTCGCTAGGCGTCATTCCAGGGTATGGAGGCACGCAACGTTTGCCGCAACTGGTAGGTAAAGGCCGTGCCATGGAAATGATCATGACCGCGGGAATGATCGATGCGCAACAAGCATTGACTTATGGATTGGTCAATCACGTGGTAACTCAGGAAGAATTGTTGGAGTTCACTTACGGCATTGCTAAAAAAATCATGCGCAACAGCCCGATGGCCATAGGTGCCGCGATTGATAGCGTCAATGCGGGTTATGTGGATGGAACAGACGGGTATCAGGTCGAGATCGACAACTTTGGGAGCTGTTTTGGAACGGAGGAATTTGTGGAAGGAACCACTGCTTTTTTAGAAAAGCGCAGAGCAGAGTTTTAAAATTCTTGAAACATCGAACATCACAAGGGGCGGAATTAATTCCGCCCCTTGTGATAGGCAGTAATTGTAATTTGTGCGCTTTCGCGAAAGCGAAATACACCAAAAACCCAACAATCCTCAACCCCTAAACAAGAAGAAATCATCCTTCATGTCTTCGATCTTTTCGTCCTTGTTGGTAATGATATATTCCAAGGCTTTCTCTGTAAATTCAAGTCCTTTGCGAGTGAGGGAAACTACTTGATCCTCTATGACGATCATATTGTTTCGAACCGCTAGGTCTAGTACAGAGGTGGCGCGTACTTTTCTCCAGTTGATGTGTTCCTGCAAGTGAGCCACACGTCGCTCCTCAACGCTATCGTGGTTATTAAGGTGAAGCAGGAAAGTGAGCAAGGAAACTTCCTTACGTTGGCGGTTTTGGCGCAGGAGTACCGCGATCAAGCCCTTACTGGGTGCAAATAAGTAAACGGTAAGAAATAGCAACCCCAGAACCGTGGTGATGGAACCAGAAATGGAAGCGTCCAATCCATGAGCCACCCAATAGCCACCAATGGCGCTCCCAACTCCAAAAATTAAAGACAGCACTAGCATTTTTTTCAAATCGGTCGTCAAGAGATACGCGGCAGCTGCCGGTGTGATCATTAGCGCTACCACGAGAATGGCGCCCACCGCATCAAACGCCGCAACTGTGGTTACTGAAGCGACACTCATTAATCCGTAATGTAAAATCACGGGAGAGAAGCCTAAGGCGGAAGACAGCCCTATATCAAAAGTACTCAGCTTTAATTCCTTGTAAAAGGCGAGTAGTAAGGTTACCGTAAGCATTAAAATTCCTGAAATGATCCAAAGGGCTTTAGGTCCCATGTCGGTTCCATTCCAATAGAGTCGGTCAAAAGGAGCAAAGGCCAGTTCTCCCAGTAAGACCGCATCTACATCCAGGTGTACATCATTTGCATTTTGCGCGATCAAGATGACCCCAACGCTAAACAGCGCCGGAAAAACCAGGCCTATGGCTGTATCTTCTTTAACCAATCCCGTTTTTTGGATCATTTCTACCAGAATCACGGTGATGATCCCACTGACTGCGGCGAGTAGGATCAACCAGGGAGAGGCCAGGTCCTGGGTAATCATAAAACCGATGACGATTCCCGGTAAGATCGAATGACTGATCGCATCGCTGATCAACGCCATTTTACGCAACACCAAAAACACTCCCGGAATCGCACAGGCCGCAGCGGTCACAGCGGCAATTAGCTGTATTTCTAACGATGGATTCATGTTTCTGGAATATAAGTGTTGTATAGATTGGAGGCCGTATCAAAACCTAAGTCTGTGAGAGACCAGTTGGTGCCTTGAATGGTAATCCAGTGTTTTTGCTCCAGTTGGGACAAGGTGTTTTTAGTAAATCCTTGAAAATTGTTCAAGATGCGAATGGCGTGTGGTCGGGAGGTGTCTTCATGTTTCCTAACGATGGAATACATGAAGTATAAGGTTTTTTGCAGTTCGAGTTCGCGGCGGTTGCGCAGCAGGCGTATTTGTTTAAATAGGATCCCGCGGCCTGGTGAGAAAATGAAGGAGAAGACCACAAAGACCGTAGCAACGAGAACAATCACTGGACCGGTGGAAAGATTAGGCTGACTAGCGCTGATGGCGGTTCCAAATACCCCAGAAAACATTCCAAAAATCGCGGCTAGCAACACCATCACACTCAAGCTGTTCGTCCACTGCCGGGCCGCCGCTGCCGGTGCTAGCAACATCGCGCTCATTAATACCACCCCAACGGTTTGCAAGCCTATGACAATGGCCAAAACAATAAAAAAGCTGATCAACCCGTCGATGAACTTGGTATTAAAACCCAGGGTCATGGCATAGTTGGCATCAAAAAGCAACAACTTAAACTCTTTCCAAAAAAGCAGCAATACCAGCAAACTGATTCCCGTCACTATAGACATCATGATCACATCGCTTTCCACTAAAGTCGCTGCTTGACCAAATAAGTATTTATCCAATCCCGCCTGATTTGCGTTGGGCTGTTTTTGAATGTAGGTCAACAACAACATCCCAAAACCGAAGAATAAACTGAGGATCAATCCCAGTGCGGTATCTGTTTTCAAATGGGTTTTACTCACAATTCCACGAATCCACCAGGTTCCTATGAGTCCGCTGACTAGAGCGCCCAATAATAGTACATTCGAATCTTTAGCACCCGTAATAAGAAATGCGATTGCAATGCCGGGCAAAGCCGCATGCGAGATGGCATCGCCCAGCAAGCTTTCCTTGCGCAATACCGCAAAACTTCCCAGCATACCGCAAATAGCCCCCAGCACAGCCGTTCCCAGCGTAATGGTTCTTAAGGTGTAGTCCGTGAAGTATTCTGTAATGTCCAACTTTTTAATTTTTTAAATCCCAAATCCCCTATTCTCAATTTCCTTCGGAAATCTTGATTGCCGATTACTTATTATTTAGCTTTTCTCAAAGCTCAAACTGAGTATTGAGATTCTCGCAGTCCGCTTTCGCGAAAGCGGAAAAAACTATATTATTTTAACAATTAACCTATTTTCAATTGCGCTCGAAATGACATTTTTCTTAACTCTTAACTCTTAACTCTTAACTCTTAACTCTTAACTCTTAACTCTTAACTATTTCTGCACCGCGACTTTATAATTGATCCCATACGTCTTCGTCAAATTATCATCATTGAAAATATCCTTGACCGGTCCTGTTGCGATGTGTTTCACGTTTAGAAAAGTGACCCAATCAAAATATTCTGGAACCGTTTGTAGGTCGTGATGCACCACAATAACCGTCTTTCCTGATTTTCTGAGTTCTTTTAAAATATTGATAATCGCAATTTCTGTAGTGGCGTCGACCCCTTGAAAAGGCTCGTCCATAAAGTAGATCTCTGCATTTTGAACCAAGGCTCTGGCGAGAAATATGCGCTGCTGCTGTCCGCCAGAAAGCTGACTGATTTGTCGGCTTTTAAAAGCGAGCATTCCTACTTTTTCCAGTGCTTCCAGGGATTGTTTTTTCTCTTTGGTACCAGGACGCTTGATCCATCCCAGCGATCCGTAGGTTCCCATCATCACGACGTCCAGCGCGGTCGTTGGAAAATCCCAATCCACGCTTCCCTTTTGTGGAACGTAGGCCACCTTATCACGTTGTTGGGCATAAGGCTTTCCATAAATTGCCACAGATCCCGCAATGGGGTCGATGATGCCTAAAATCGCTTTGATCAAGGTAGATTTACCAGCGCCGTTAGGCCCAACAATGGCCATGAGTACGCCTTCTGGAATGGAAAGATCAATGTCCCACAAAACGGGTTTGTAGTTATAGGCGACCGTAAGGTCATCTACTGCGACGGCTATTTTTTCTTTTATCATTTCAAGGCGTTAACAATCGTGTTGACATTGTGTTTGTACATCCCTACATAGGTTCCTTCTGGAGTTCCTGCACTTCCCAAGGCATCGCTGTACAACTCGCCGCCTATAATGACTTCGTGGTTTTGCGCTCTAACGGCTGCCTGTAAGGCTTCCACCGTACGCCTGGGAACACTGCTTTCTATGAAAACAGCCTTGATCTTATTGTCAATGATGAAATCTGTGATGCGCTGTACGTCTTGAACGCCGGCTTCTGTTGCGGTAGAAACTCCTTGTAATCCCACCACTTCAAACCCAAATTTGCGTCCAAAATAATTGAAAGCATCGTGTGCGGTGACTAAAATCCGCCGGTCTTGGGGGAGTTCTTCTATTTTTAAACTGAGTTCTGTTTTTAAAACCTTGATCTGCTCCAGATAAACATCCCGATTGGCAGTATAATACTCCGCATTTCCAGGATCGATCGCTGATAGTTTTTCAGTGACATAAGTGGCCATGGTCGACCAATAATCTACATCAAACCAAATGTGTGGATCGTAGTTGCTGGCAAAGTATTCGCTTCCTATCAAGGTGCTTTCATCCAGTCCATCGCTAATCGCCACTGTATTCTTGCCTTGAGCGGCCATTTTTTCAAAAACCTCTACCAGTTTGCCTTCCAGATGCAGGCCGTTGTAAAAAATAAGATCGGCATTATAGAGTTTGGAAACGTCGCCTTCACTGGCCTTGTACAGGTGCGGGTCCACGCCGCTGCCCATCAAACCTTCTACCTCTACTTGATCGCCACCTATATTCTCGACCATGTCTGTAATCATTGAGGTGGTGGTCACGATCTTTAACTTTCCGTTATCGCCGCCTTTATTCCCGCAGGAAACCAGCAGCGCAATCAGTACTATGTAAATCAAATGCTTCATTGTTGTTTTAATTTGTTTGAGTTCGCTTTCGCATTTCGACAAGCTCAATGTGAACTTCAGCGTAATTCAACCCATCATTTCTTTATAAATTTCTAAATCGGTAACTCAAACCGGCACTCAGCAATAGATCTTGCCCATCCGTAAACCCAGAACCGAAGGTCAGGTCAAACTGCAAATCGTCGTTTGCGAGGTAGGTAAAACCAGCATCCCACAAGTGATTTGCACTAGAGTCCTCTGGAAAATCGCCGTAGATTTCTATATATGTTCCTATTTTATTGGACAGGCTGTAACCATAGGCGATCGTATAAATGTACTGGAGCTCTGGGTCGTCTGCCTCGATGCGGGCGCCCAGGTTATAGGCAAGTCCAGAGCGATCTGATAAGGTGTGGTTGAACGCAAACCTAAAATCCATGCCCGTACTTTCTGGCTGATAATCGCTGCTAGCGGTGAACGGCAGGTACAAATGACCCAATAGACCTATCTGTGGCATCCATCCATTTTCCTGGGCGATACCTATTTTGGCACCCAGCAGTAATGGTGATGTGCCGTTGAGATCGTCTGCTGTCTCGCGTCCGTCGATTTCAAATATGGTATGGCGGGTGTCCAGTCCTAAGCGCAATTCCAGATTATCCAGCAATCCATAACGCAATAAGGTGGTGTTGAAGGTAGTTTCTTTGATGTCAATGTTGTTTTCCTCACTTTCTGTATAAAAACCGCCGGTTTCAATCTGTAGAAACCCCTTGTGCACCAGACTGGGAGATTCCGTTGCATCAGGGCGGTCGGTAATAAGTGATCCTACTTCATCTTTTGATTCTTGGGCAATGGCTGCGGTTGTGGCAACAAATGCGATGCAATGGAGAATCTTTTTCATGAGTTGGTTCTTAAGTAAATATTGCTGGCGATGCTTTGGGAAATGTGTAGTGTTTTATGGTCGGTTTTTATGAGGAAGGATTCATCAAAGTCCTCCCGCTCTAGGATCTCAATGCTGCTGCCCAACTGCATCTCGTGTTTGTCTAGGTATTTTAGAAAATGGGTTGAGGTATCGATGACACCAGTGATGGTACCGCTGTCGCCTTTTTGCAATTTTGATAACTGTACTTGTTTTACTTTTTCGTAATTGCCATCCCTATCTGGGATAGGGTCGCCGTGAGGATCCTGTCTGGGAAAGCCCAAATGCTTGTCCAGTTCATCAATCAACTTGCGGGACTGGATGTGTTCCAACTGCTCTGCCACATCGTGAACCTCGTCCCAGGTGAAATCCAATTTCTCTACCAGAAAAACTTCCCAAAGGCGGTGTTTCCTAATGATCTGATTGGCACAGTCAACACCACTTGCAGTCAACCGTGTTCCTTTATAGGGAACATATTCCGCCAGGTTTTTATCGGCTAATTTTTTGAGCATGTCTGTTACAGAGGAAGCTTTGGTGTTCATCTTGCCGGCGATATCGTTTGTAGAAACGAGTTGCTCTCCTTTTTGAAGGTGATGAATGGCTTTGATGTAGTTTTCCTCTGATACTGAATGCATGCGGTAAAGGTAAATAAATTATTTGATAGCTGTAAATAAAAATTTAGACAAGACTAAAAAAAATGATTCTAAGTTTATGTAGTTTTTAAATCCCAAATCCCAAATCCCAAATCCCAAATCCCAAATCCCAAATCTCAGATTGATAAATGACGTAGGACTTTTTTGAGTGAGCTAAGAGAAATGTAAATGGTATAGTTTCTTGTGCTCTTAGATAAATTGTGGAGCGTTGACTGGTTATTGCATCATTCCAGCTGTTTTGAGCGATAGCCTGCCTGCTGCAGGCAGGCCGATAAAGAGTGTGTGGAATACTAGTGGGATTCTTGCAAGAACCATATCTCGACCTGCCTGCAGCAGGCAGGCTGTCGCTCGATACTGGTTTACAGGGAGTTTGTAAGTCCAATTGGAAAATAGGGTAAAAAAATAGGCAATTGGCAATCAAGATTTGCTCAGCAAATCAAAAATCGGCAATAGAAACCATCAGGATTGGAGCTTGTGATTTGAGATTTAAATCGCAGCGACCTTTGAGATTTGCTTGTGCAGCGAGCTACACCATACCACGCTCCTTCTGGATCGTCTCGTAGGCTTCTTGAACTTTGGTGAATTTCTCCTGGGCTCCCTTGCGGTAGGCCTCGTCCATATCGACGAGTTTGTCCGGATGGTATTTTTTTGCCATGGTGCGGTAGGCCTTTTTGACCTCATGGTCTGGAACGGACTTGTCGATTTCTAGAATCTTGTAAGCATTGTCCTGATCCTTGACAAACATCGCCTTGATAGAAATAAAATCACGTTGGGTCAGTCTTAAATAACCAGCAATTTGATCCAGCATGCGTACTTCAGAATCACTCACGTGACCATCTGCCTGCGCAATGCCGAAAAGGAAATGTAAGATCTGTAACCGCGATTCATAACGGGTTCTAGCATTTAAAAACTGACAAACCCGTGCTGGATTAATCTCTCGTTTTTTGACAACCTCGTTGAACACCTTAAAAATAGCATTGGCTCTATCCTTGCCATAACTACTTACGAAATATTGCTGTACATATTGAAGTTCATTAGGCGTCACTTTTCCATCTGCCTTCATGACAATGGAAGAAAGGGTCAGTAAATGAAGTTCAAAATCTTCAGGACTTACGGTAGTAGACCGCTGTTGGAAGGGTGCGCCGGTGCGCTGTGTGGGACCAGAGTTGTTGACAAACAGCGAGTACAGCCATCGCAACACAAAAAACAAAAATATATAACCGAAAAAACTCATGTGTTCAAATAGGCCGCAAAAATAGGGAATCCACTAACGATTTCTAATCATTGTATTGCAAGACCTTGTCGTAATTTATTTCTTCCAAAATATAGTCCTCTTTTTTACGGTCAAAAGTTGAAACATATATTTTGTTGCCGACTTTCTTTTTCAATACAAACGGAGGATAAATGTCAGTAAATAGAATATCAAAGCCGTTAACATTTACTCGTTCCCAGCGAAGCCCACGGCCCATTTTCCATGCGTGACTTACAAAAACAGAATCGTTGACAAATTGAACCGTATCTGTCCATGTTTTAAAGTTTCTCAGATAGGTTTTACCCGTTAGATCAAATTTTTCAGACGTATTTTTTAAGGAGTCTGCTAATCTTTTGTATACTTTTCTCTGTGAACTCCCCATATTTATATGGTTAATCAATATTCTGTCTTGCGGCAATTTATTTATGGTAGTGCTTTGCCATGGAGATTCACTCTTTGTATCAACTAATTTATTGCCTCTCAATTCAAGATTTGAAAATGTTCCCTGTCCACCCAAATATTTAAAACCTCTCGTGTAGAGTTTGTCATCTTCAAATGTCCAAGTGTTAAATGAGTCTTCATAGCCATATAGGACATGAGAAGAATCCGGTTTTTCATCAGGATAGTAAGCCATAATCCACGTTCCATAAAGATCTTTTATATCGGTACAAGAAGTGAGAACGGTGTATAAAAGAAAAGCGCCTATATAAATCGGTGTTTTTATTTGCTTAAAAGTGTTTTTTGAAAGCATTTTACTACTCGTTTAATTTATAACTCTCCTTCAACACATAAATATCTTCAATCAACGCTTTTATGTCTTCCACATCAGTTCCATCATAAGACCTGCCGCGCAGGCGGCCTTCCTTGTCTATGAGCAAGAAATTCTCGGTATGTATCATGGCATTTTCACCACCATATTTATTTTTCTTGACCGCTAGATAAGATTTGCGGGCGAGGTCATAAATCTGCTCGCGGTCACCGGTAACCAGGTTCCATTTCGCATCGATCACTCCTTTGCGATCTGCATATTCCCGCAACACCGCAACGCTATCAATCTCTGGTGTCACACTGTGGGAAAGGAGCATGACTTCAGGATCGTTTTTAAATTCTTCTTGCAGCAGGGTCATGTTTTTAGTCATGACAGGACAAATACTAGGGCAAGTCGTGAAAAAGAAATCGGCTACATAGATTTTTCCTTCATAATCTGTCTGTGTGATGGTATCGCCGTTTTGATTGACCAGTTGAAAGGGCGCGATCTTATGGTATTTTTTTACAAATAACATGCTGTCATCCACTAAGGACGGATCAAATTGATCTGGTTGTAGAATGGCCAGTTGTTTGTCTGGAGTCAAGGCGTACTGAAAAGCAGCCATAATACAGCCGCAGAGCACGACCATAAACAGAATGCGGTATTTATTGTGTTTAATGAACTCCAGCATGCGTCAGGTTTGATACAAAATTACGATCTTACGGTCTATTAGTGGTGCATTTGTAGCATAACTAACAGGATTTACGGCACTTCATGAAGTTCAAAACTATTTTTCGTGCAGGGATGTTGATGGTTTTCGCTTTCGCGAAAGCGTACTCTTTTCAAGCGCCCTTACAAGACCGCAAAAACATCTTTACAGATGAGATTGCCGCCTGTCAATCCAAAACCAAAATCCTAACCAGCCTTCCCGCCAAAAATGCATTTGTCGATCAAGATAATTTTGACCTCACAGCCGTTAAGCTCGAGTTGCAAGTGGATCCTGACGTAGCTGTCCTAAATGGCATCGCGACATTGACTTTCCAGGCGACAGAAGACCTTTCCTCCTTGTTTTTAGATTTTGCCAATAGCATGAACGCCACGGCGATCCATAGTGAATCGCGCAGCCTGACGATGATCCAGAGACCCAATGATTTGTTGGAAATAGGCTTCAACACCCTTATTCCTGCAGGAGCAGCTGTAACTATCGCGATCACTTATAATGGTGACCCTGTGGGAACCGGCTTTGGCAGTTATGCGCGGCAACTACACAATGGCGTCGGGATCATCTGGACCCTTTCTGAACCTTATGGGGCTAAATCCTGGTGGCCTACCAAACAAGACCTGAACGACAAAATCGATGTGACGCAAGTTCAAGTAACAATTCCCGAAAACCTTACCGCCGTCTCTAACGGATTGTTGCAAGGCACGACTTTAAGTAATGGGTATAAAACCATGCTATGGAAACATAACTACCCCATTCCCGCTTATCTCATTGCCTTTGCGGTGACGAATTACACTCAGTTTACTCAAAATTTTAATGGCGTGCGCGCTACGTTCCCTATTGATAACTACGTCTATCCTGAAAATCTAGCCAGCGCGCAGCAATCGACGGCGGTTACCATTCCTATCATGGAATATTTTGAGCAATCTTTTGGGCCTTATCCTTATGACAGCGAGAAGTACGGGCACGCGCAGTTTGGCTGGGGTGGTGGTATGGAGCATACGACCTTGTCGTTTATGGGTAGTTTCTCGCAAAATTTAATTGCGCACGAACTGGCACACCAGTGGTTTGGAAACCTGGTGACTTGCGGCAGCTGGCAGGACATCTGGCTCAACGAGAGCTTTGCGACTTATGCCACTGGAAAATCGATGGAAGCGGTGAATGGCGATGCTGCTTTTGAAAACTGGCGCTTGGGCACGGTAAACTCAGTTACAGACCAGGATGGTGGTAGCGTTTACGTTCCTGCGGCCGATACTTTGTCGGTAAGCCGAGTGTTTAATGGAAGACTTTCCTATCGCAAAGGGTCGATGGTCATTCACATGCTGGAGCAGCAACTGGGGGCGGCAGTTTTCAAGCAGGTGATCGAGAATTATTTGAATGATCCACAGTTGAAGTTCGCTTATGCGAAAACGGAAGACTTCATCCGCATTGCGCAAGAAACGAGTGGGCAGGACCTTCAAGAATTTTTCAACGATTGGATCTATGGAGAAGGATTTCCTTCGTACCAGTTAAAGTTTCAACCATTAGCCGATGGCAACCTGAAAATTGTTGTCCAACAAACCACCAGTCATCCCAGTGTGGGTTTCTTTGAAGGTAATTTACCCTTGAGATTGCAGGGCGATGGACAGACGATGGATGTCGTGTTAGAGGTATCTCAAAACAGGCAGGAATTCTTGATGGAAGTTCCCTTCCGCGTAAGCGATATCATCATTGATCCAGAAACACAGATCATTTCTAAGCAGAATACGGCTACCTTGAGTGCAGCACCGCTTGCAACTGCAAAACTCAAGATCTACCCCAATCCTGCCACTACGGGATTTTTTGTTGAAAGTTCAGAACCCTTGGAATCCGTACGTTTATTCGATCTTCAAGGCAGGCTGATTACCCATTTTGAGATCGGTTTACTAGGGAATTCGGTCCCGTTTTTTCAATTGAAACAGGCCAGTGGTCTTTATTTAGTGGAGGTCAAAACCAGGAGCGGAACCTTGCATCAACAATTGGTGATCCGTTAAGTGCGCGTTTTTAGTCAAACTTAGCCTGAATCCCTTATTTTTGCCGCTTTAAATTTGATTGAACCCATGCATCCTACGATTGTATTAATTATAAATTTCCTGATGAGTCTTTCCCTGCTCATCGTTCTTCACGAGATGGGCCACTTTATCCCGGCTCGCCTTTTTAAGATCAAGGTGGAGAAATTCTACTTGTTTTTTGACATCAAATTCTCGCTCTTCAAGAAAAAAATAGGCGATACCGTCTATGGAATAGGCTGGCTACCGCTGGGTGGTTATGTAAAAATTGCTGGGATGATCGACGAGAGCATGGATAAGGAACAGATGGCATTGCCACCGCAACCCTGGGAATTTAGGTCTAAGCCGGCCTGGCAGCGATTGATCGTGATGCTGGGTGGTGTGATTGTCAATGTCATGGTAGGCTTCTTTATCTATGCCTGTATCATTTATTCTCAGGGAACGCCTAAAGCTACGGGCGATGATTATAAGTATGGTTTTGGTTTTTCAAAAACCTTGGAAGAGGTAGGTTTTCAGCAGGGTGATCAACCTTTCATGATTAATGGAGATACGTTGGACTATGCAATGAACCTCACCATGCACCTGGTGGTTAGGGATGTTGAAACGGTAACCGTATTGAGAAATGGAGCGCCGGTTCAAATAAGCATTCCCGAGGACATAGGCGATCGCATTTTTCAAGATGGTGCCAATGGTAAGGCTGAATTTAGATACCCTTTTGCCATAGACTCTATTGTTCCTGGAATGCTAGCAGACTCACTAAACATTAGAAAGGGAGATGATATTATTGCCGTTGCAGGTGAACCTGTTGAATATCAAACTGATTTTAGCTATGCGATGATCAACAGTGTCAAAGCGGATGTGCCTTTTATTTTATCCATTGTCTCTAACGGTAACCAAAGGGATGTAGAATTAAATCTATCTCAAGAGGAAATTTCCAAGGGGTTAGGGATTTATACCACCGTAAACCGTAAGGAAGTGGCAAACGTCTCACGTCGCACTTATTCTATAGGTGAAAGTATCGCTGCGGGAGTATCTCGAGGATATTGGACGATGCATGATTATATAGCTCAGTTCAAATATGTCTTTACGGCAAAGGGAGCTGGCTCTTTAGGAGGATTTGGAACGATTGCAAAATTATATCCGGACACCTTCGATTGGATTGCCTTCTGGAGCACTACTGCATGGATATCATTTGTTCTGGCGATTATGAACATACTACCCATTCCCGCATTGGATGGTGGTCATGTGGCCTTCCTGCTCTATGAGATCGTTACGGGTCGCAAGCCAGGCGATAAGTTTATGGAACGCGCACAGATCGCTGGAATTTTGATACTGCTTGCCCTTATGTTGTATGCAAACGGGAACGATGTTTACAGGTGGTTGTTTGAATAAAAAAGAAGGATCAATATTTTCATAGAAAAGATTGGCTCAAATTTGAAAACGTATTATATTTGCCCTCGCTTAAGCAAACAGCTTAAGTTTGTGTTAATCACAGTCCTCCTTAGCTCAGTTGGTTAGAGCATCTGACTGTTAATCAGAGGGTCCTTGGTTCGAGCCCAAGAGGAGGAGCAAAATCCCAATCAGCAATGGTTGGGATTTTTGTTTTATATTACTTTATGTTCCACAAAGTCTACATTTTGTATTCCCAAAAACTCGATAGATTTTATACGGGAGAAACTGCAGATCTGGATATTAGACTAGAATTTTACAGAGATTCTCCAATCTATAAATTTACTGGAAAGGCTAAAGACTAGGAGTTGTATTTAGTGGGGTCTTGTGTGAACAATGCATAAAGTGCATCAGGCGTTCCAAATACAACTCGTGAAGCGATCATTCAATTACTTTGTATATCTTGATCAATCAAAACTAATAATAGGCAAGGGAACTGCTAAATGAGACGGAACACCTCACATGCATGATACCTTTGCAGTTGGCAGCAATACCTATGAGAAAAACAAATAAGTATTTAATAATTCTACCAATACTTTACCTTTCATGCCTATTATTAATATTTCCATTGGCTCAATCTTTATTGCATTATGGAGTTTCAGAATTGAGATCCGATTTCATTGGTCAAATTATAGTGTTAATACCTCTTCTAATTGCTCTTATTTGGTTAGTGAAAGAACTAGGCTTTAAGAGGTTTAATGGAATTAACGGAGGTATAAAAATAGAAAAATCAAAACTTTTATTTCTCCCATTACTACTTTTAATTTATGCTGTTTTTACTAATTACAACAAGATTATTAATTCAGACATTACCGACTTACTACTATTAACTATATCTGTTATTTTAGTTGGATTTTCAGAGGAGTTTTTTTTTAGAGGCATACTATTACCACTTGTTATAACTAAACTTAAAAATAAAAAACACTTTTTATTTTTAAGTATTTTTATTTCTTCATTCATATTTGGAATATTTCATTTTATAAAGTTGATCAACTATCCAAGCTATATCTCAATTATTACATATCAAGTGATTTTTACTTTTTGTTTGGGCTGTCTTTTAAGTGGATTACTTTTACGCACAAAAAGCATAATTATTCCATCACTATTTCACGCAATCGTAAATTTTAGAGCATTGATTGAAAAACCAGAACAATTGGGTGAAAAACCTATTGAATATAGTGAGGAGTTTTTATCAAAAATGCCAGAAATGCCTACTATTTGGAATGCCTTAATAGGAGAATTACCATTTTATCTATTACTATTATTCCTAGGGTATTTGATGATAAGAAAAATTGATGAAAAAGAAATATTAAAAAAGCTTACTGTGAGTAGTACTACTGCCAACCAAGAACAGAGGTGAAAAACAACTCTTTTCTTGAATAATTTGAAATATTATTAGGTGCTCTTGGAACTTTATTTTTGGAACGGCAGTGATAGCAGCTGCATTTTTTGTTGCTCTATTTTAAAGTTTACTGCCTATACCATACTCCTACAGAATCCCTATATTTACGATAAGTACAATAACTTTCAATCCATCACACAAGTGATTGGATTTCAATATATAACATAGGAGAATGAGCTGTAATAGTTGTGGGACTGGTGGTGGAACACCGGGCGGTTGTAAAAATCATGGTACCTGCGGTACCTCTGGATGTAATAAATTAACAGTATTTGACTGGTTGGCAAACATGGAGTTGCCACAAGGACAGGAAGAGTTTCCCTATGTAGAAATACGTTTCAAAAACAGCCGGAAAGAATTTTACCACAACACTGAAAAACTCCAATTAAAAATAGGAGACGTTGTTGCTACCGAAGCTGAAACAGGCCACGATATAGGCATCATTACTCTCACCGGCGAGCTGGTGCGCGTACAGATGAAACGCAAACGCGTTAGACAAGATGACGAGGCGAACCTTAAGGTGTATCGCATTGCCTCTCAAAACGATGTGGACAAGTGGAAGGAAGCCCGCGAGCAAGAGGATGCCATGAAGATCAAGGCGCGAGAAATCGCCATACGCCTCAAACTCAAAATGAAGATCTCTGATATTGAATTTCAGGGAGATGGTTCAAAAGCCACCTTTTATTACACCGCAGAGCAGCGCGTGGATTTCCGCGAATTGATACGAGAATATGCGGCCACATTCCGCACCCGTATTGAAATGAGGCAGATAGGACTGCGCCAGGAAGCTGCCCGCTTAGGCGGCATAGGTTCCTGTGGTCGTGAGTTGTGTTGCAGTACGTGGTTGACAGATTTTAGATCTGTTACTACCAGCGCGGCCCGTTATCAGAACCTTTCATTGAATCCGCAAAAGTTAGCGGGACAATGTGGCAAGCTCAAATGTTGTTTGAATTATGAGTTGGATTCTTACATGGACGCCCTCAATAGTTTTCCAAAACAAAACCAAAAACTATATACCGATAAAGGCGTTGCACTTTGTCAAAAAGTAGATATTTTCAAGGGACTCATGTGGTATTGTTACGATGGCGAGTGGATGAACTGGCACACACTTACCACAGATCAAGTTCATGAAATCGTCGCAAAAAATAAAGCTAAAGAAAAAGTGGCGGGTATTGAAGAATACGCACGTGAGTTGATCATAGAAGAGAAAGTGAGCTTTGAAAACGTGGTGGGTCAGGATAGTTTGACCCGTTTTGACAATCAACCTGGTGGCACAAAGACCAAACGCAAGAAACGCCGCAACAACCGCAATAAAAACAAGCCTACGGGCAATGCACCTGCTGCAAAAAGCGACAATCCAAAACCTAACGCCCCTAAAAACACATCCAAGCCACGCAACAATAAGCGCCGCAAACCCGGTGGCAACAAGCCTAGTGGTGATCAACCTGGAGGCAACAAACCTAATACCGATAATAAGAAATAGATGGCACGTTCCATGATTATCATCATCCTGTTGACGGTAGGGAGCTTGACCTCCTGCGATGAGAATTTGGTAGGGTCTGGATCCCAATCCTTTCCTGAAATGGCGTGGCCGCAGGAGCAACCTGCCGTTTTTGAGATCGACCCGCCCGATAGCTTGATGGAGTATCACATCCATTTGCGATTGCGCAACAATCAGGATTATGCGTATAAAAACCTGTGGTTGATCACGCAAATGAAATTTCCGCAGGGAAAGATCGTTACAGATACATTGGAATACGACATGGCAGATGCGCAGGGAGCGTTTCTGGGCTCTGGCCACGATGTAATTGAAAATAAATTGGGATTTAAGAAGGAATTTCGCTTTCGCGAAAGCGGAACTTACCAACTTACCCTACAACAAGCAATGAGAAAAAGCGGTAGCGCGACACCATTAGAACAACTGGAAGGCGTTCTAGATGTAGGGTATACCATAGAAAAAGAAATCAAGGATGGCAGTAAATAAAGCGGAAGCACAGCGCAAGCAAGACCTTAGGAGCAATGTACTATTGTTCTGGAAACTGGTAGGAACGGGTATCGTCCTGTTCGCATTCCTGTTTCTGTTGACCAGTTGGGGTGTTTTTGGCTCCTTGCCAGACCACACAAAACTAGAAAACCCAGATACCGATCTCGCGACTGAAATCGTATCTGCAGACGGAGAAACCCTGGGAAAATTCTTTATAGACAACCGCACGCCGGTAGCTTTTGAGGATTTGCCGCAAAATATGGTGGATGCCCTAGTTTCTACAGAGGATGAGCGATTTTACAGCCATAGCGGGATAGACGGTTATGGGACACTGCGGGCATTTGCCTATCTGGGATCCCGTGGAGGAGCCAGTACCATCACCCAGCAGCTGGCAAAAAATTATTTTACAGATCAACCCAGCTCTAATATCGTGGAGCGAATAGGGCAGAAGTTGAAGGAATGGATCATTTCTATACGTTTGGAAGAACAATATACTAAAGAAGAAATTCTAGCCCAATACCTTAATCAGATCGACTTTTTGTACAATGCAGATGGTGTGCGCTCTGCGTCTCGCATTTATTTTGGTAAGGAACCTAGGGATTTAAAGGTAGAGGAGAGTGCGGTAATCGTAGCGATGCTCAAAAACCCGCGACAGTTCAATCCTAAACGAGAAATTAGTAAAGACAAGTCCTTAATGCGACGCAACCAGGTATTTGTGCAAATGGTACGTAACGATAAGATGAGCGAGGCTGTGAAGGATAGTCTAAGAGAGCAGCCTATCGTTCTCGATTACAATCCAGAAAGTCATAACGACGGGATGGCCACCTATTTCCGGGAATATTTGAGAGGCTGGTTGGACAATTGGATTGAAGAAAATCCCAATCCGGAAGATGGCCAGAAATACAACATTTATAGGGATGGGCTAAAAGTCAATGTGACTATCGACAGCCGCATGCAAAAGATCGCAGAGAAATCTGTCACAGATCACATGAGAAACCTTCAAACCGAATTTGACAAGCAGAATCGTAATTTGCGTACGGCACCCTTCCGCGATGTGACGGAAGATGAGGTTAATGACAAGATTCTAACGCCAGCCATGCGACGTTCTGAACGTTGGAGGCTCATGAAGGCAGAAGGTAAGAGTGACAGTGATATCAAAAAAAGCTTTTTAGTCAAAACAGACATGACCATTTTTTCATGGAAGGGAAACATCGATACCACGATGACGCCGCTAGATTCCATTAGGTATTACAAGAAGTTCTTACAGGCAGGAATGATGTCTTTAGAACCACAGACCGGTCATGTAAAAGCATGGGTGGGTGGAATAAATCACGAGAATTTCAAGTTTGATCACGTTAAAAAGGGAAAACGTCAGCCAGGATCAACGTTTAAACCATTCCTATACGCTACGGCTATTGACTTGCTTCACTATTCCCCCTGCAAGCTTTACAGTGATGGAGAGTATACGATCCCTGCGGGACGCTATGGAAACATGCGGGACTGGTCGCCTAAGAATTCCAGTGGAGGATATGGAGAAATGAGAACCTTAAAGTATGGTCTTGCAAACTCAGTGAATACAATTTCTGCACGATTAATAGATGAGGTGGGACCACAAGCCGTCCTTGATAGAGTGGAAACTCTTGGGATCGACACGAGTAACATGAGTGCGCAACCAGCGCTGGCACTAGGCACAGAAGATGTGAGTCTTTATGAAATGGTGGCCGCGTATGGCGTATTTGCTAATGGTGGGATTTATAATGAACCTGTCATGGTCACAAGTATTGAAGATAAGAATGGTTCGATACTCTTTCAATACGCTCCTGATTCTAAAGATGTATTGAATCCAGAAATTGCATATGTAACCCTAAAACTAATGGAAGGCGTCGTCGAGTCTGGTAGTGGAGCGAGATTGACGGACGAGTGGCGAGGTAATCAGGCCTATGCAAGCATCCTAACAGATTATCCTTACAATTTTAAGAATGCCATCGCTGGAAAAACCGGAACTACCCAAAATCAAAGTGATGGATGGTTTATGGGAATTGTGCCTAATCTTGTTACAGGAGTCTGGGTAGGGGGCGAGGATCGAGCGGTTCACTTTAGTGGTATTACCTACGGTCAAGGTGCCGCCATGGCACTGCCTATCTGGGGTTCTTATATGAAAGGAGTTTATAAGGATGAAAATATAGGGGTTTCAAAGGAGGACTTCCCGCGACCTACAAACCTTTCCATCCAGGTGGACTGTGCCGCTTACAATGAGCAAAATGGCACCAACGGCAACGGTGGGGGCGATGATAGTGATGAACTAGATATGTAACCATGATCCAAAGGCTAGCACTTGAGAACATCCTCTTTTTAGACATTGAAACCGTTCCACAGCAGGAGCGATTTGATGATTTAGAAACGGAGGATCGAGAGCTATTTACACTTAAAACCCAATACCAGCGTAAAGAAGAAATCAGTCCTGAAGACTTCTATGAGCGGGCTGGTATTTGGGCAGAATTTGGTAAGATCATCTGTATTTCAGTAGGATTCTTTACCAGGTCAGATACCAACAGGCAATTTAGAATGCACAGCTATACAGGAGCAGAGTTCAAGATCCTGACCGACTTTTCAAAAATGCTGGAAGAACATTTTTCTAGAAACGAGCATTTATTGTGCGGCCATAATGCTAAAGAATTTGATTTTCCCTACATCGCAAGGCGTATGATTATTCACGGTATGGAGTTACCGGCAAAGCTCAACCTTTTCGGGAAAAAACCTTGGGAAATCCCGCATTTGGACACCATGGAATTATGGAAATTTGGGGATTACAAGCATTATACCAGCTTAAAACTATTAACTCGTATTCTGGGAATTGAATCTCCTAAGGACGATATCGATGGATCACAGGTGCGTAATGTGTTTTACGTGAACAAAGACATCCAGCGCATTGCAACCTATTGTGAGCGAGATGTGGTTGCTGTCGCACAGGTATTTCTAAAGTTGCGAGGTGAAAAATTACTGACAGATGACCAGATCATCAGCAAATAAACCATTGGTAGATCTACAGGGGCTCAACCTATCCTTTGGGAGCAGCGATCCGTATAGCCACGTCTTGTTTGATATCGATCTGCAAGTATTTGAAAATGAGATTCTCGCTATCGTTGGTGAGTCCGGTAGTGGCAAATCAGTTACCAGCAAGGTATTGATGGGGCTGTTGCCAGAGCATCAAACGCAGATTCGTGCAGAAAGAGCTGTGGTACTGGGTGAAGATATTTTGAAGTTCGATAGTGGGGACTGGTCCCGCTTTCGCGGAAGCGAAATAAGCATGATCTTTCAGGAACCCATGAGCTCCTTAAACCCTACCATTTCTTGTGGAAGTCAAGTGGCTGAAATATTAGAAATCCATACGGGCCTGACGGCGCAACAGCGCAAAAACCAAGTGCTGGAACTCTTTGAAAAAGTCAAATTACCCCAGCCTGAAGTCACATATAACAAATTCCCACACGAGATCAGTGGTGGGCAGATGCAACGGGTAATGATTGCCATGGCCATTGCCTGCAAACCTAAAATATTGATTGCAGATGAACCTACAACGGCTCTGGATGTAACGGTGCAAAAAGAGATTATAAGTCTGCTTAAAGCGCTGCAGGATGAATATGGCATGAGCATCATCTTTATTTCTCACGACCTTTCCCTTGTTCAATCTATTGCAGATCGCATTGCAGTCATGTATAATGGGCGCATTGTAGAGAACGCCCCTAGTAAAAACCTATTTGAGAATCCAAAAGATGATTATACGCGAGCATTGATTGCCGCACGACCAGAAACGAACCGTCGATTGAAACGTTTGCCTACTATTCGTGATTTTGTTGAGGGAACGATCCTACATGAGGTAGAAACTAGGGAAGAACGCGGGAGACGACAGCAGCTGTTGTACGATTCCCAGTCCATACTTCAGGTAGAAAATGTGGTTAAGGATTATGCCCTTAAGAAAAAGCTTTTTAGTCCCCAGGCCTATTATCGGGCTGTGGATGATGTGAGTTTTGATCTTTATAAAGGGGAAAGCCTAGGACTGGTGGGGGAAAGTGGTTGTGGTAAGAGCACGCTGGGAAACATGATTCTAGGCTTGACCCCAATTACCGAAGGAAGGATTTTGTTCCAAGGAATGGATCTGTCCAAAATTTCCCAGAAGACCTGGCGCCAACTGCGTAAAAAGATCCAAATCATTTTTCAAGACCCGTTTGCCTCTTTGAATCCTAGGATCAAAGTGGGTGATGCGATACGGGAACCCATGAAACGGCATGGAATAGGGTCTAGTGGTAAGGAACGAGTCCGCATGGTAGAAGAACTTTTGGAGCGTGTAGGCCTTAACTCAGGACATTACCATCGATATCCACACGAGTTTAGTGGTGGCCAGCGGCAACGCATAGGAATCGCACGTGCAGTGATCCTACAACCAGATCTGATTGTTTGTGATGAGTCTGTGAGTGCGTTGGATATTTCAGTACAAGCTCAAGTATTGAATCTGTTGAATGAGTTTAAGGAAGACCTTGGTTTTTCTTATCTATTTATATCTCATGATCTAGCAGTAGTAAAATACTTCTGCGACCGGGTGATTGTAATGAACTTAGGAAAAGTAGAGGAGGTTAATGAGGCTGATGCCCTGTATAGGAACCCACAGAAGGAATATACAAAGCAGTTGATTGCCTCGATACCGCAGTAGACCCAATCCCGTACCTTTATTTCATAAAAAACCCCATCCAAAATCTATTTGGATGGGGTTTTTAAGTTGAAAGCAAAAATAGCTAAAACATAAAAAAGGTACGCGCTACAAGTTTGCAAAGACCTTTTATAAAAATATAAGTAGATATAAAGCTGTTGGGTTTTTGGATGGATGTCTGCACGATGGTATAGTTTAAGTTTAGAGGTCCCTAATATCATAATAAAACCATAATAATCAGCTATAACGTACCCTTTATTCGACTAAAAGCACAAATATCCTATGTATAATGTTAAGGAGTTTTACGAGCAGCATCTTCTTGCTCTTGTTTTAGGTGGTCTAAATATAGAATCCCGTTTAAGTGATCAATTTCATGTTGAAAGATCACCGCGGTAAAATCCTCTACCATTTCCACCTTATGCTCCGCATCCATGGTATCGTACTCGACAAGTATCGCATATGCTCTTGAGTTTAAGGTATCGCGTCTGTCAGGAATTGAAAGACAACCTTCCCTACATTCCTGCTTCTTGACGGTATATTGCTTGATCACTGGATTTAGAATAACTTCAAAAGGAAAATCCGGTTTATCAAAGCGCTGTACCCAGGCGATTCGTTTCAGGATTCCTACTTGTGGCGCTGCTATTCCAGCGCCTAGTGACATGCTATCTCTTACTGTGGCATACATGCGGTCCACAAGTCGTTTCAAGGTCTCGTCCTTAGGATCCACATCTACCATTTTGCTGTTTTCCCTTAACAGCAGAGAATCGGACTCGCTGGTTATTTTAAAAACACGCATGGGCTTTGATGCTTCCCCATTCATGATTAAACTGCGTTGTAATTCTGTAAACGTGTTGGTCGTTTTATTGACTTGAGCTTGAGCACTTATGCAAAAACCGAAAACCACCAACAAACCTATATTCCTCCATCTATTTTTCATTGCTTTAGTTTTTAGGTTGTACATCCATCACGTTAAAGTCAGGTCGTTTCCCTACACTTACTTCACTAGATCCTAAAACCTTCACGGTTCCAGCAGTGAAATCTTCTGCGGTTGCTTCAAAGATATTGTCCACATATTTCTGTGGATTACGATCGATGTATGGAAACCAAGTGCTGTGGATCTGGATCATGATGCGGTGGCCTTTTTTGAAGGTATGCAGCACGTCTTGTAGCGGGAAGTTTACAGATGTTTTCTGCCCCTCAATAAATGGTTCTGGCTTAGAAAAATCATTGCGGAATCGCGCTCTAAAAGTTTCTGCACGAACCAACTGTTGGTATCCAGCTAGAGTTATGCCTTCTGGTGTTTTAGGATCGTTTTCCATATCATCTGGATAGACATCAATAACCTTGACGATAAAGTCGGCATCAGTTATGTCTTTTAGGATCACGTCAAGATTGGCCTGGATCTCTCCCGCAAGCCTAGTGTTGTCGTCAAGAATATCAGTTTGAAAGGTCAACACATCAGGTCTTCTGGAAGCGTGACGTTGATCGTCTGTCATATAAGCACGTGGTGTAAAAGTGACGGGAGTAATTTCACTGCGGAACGGGACTGGCTTTGCCGGGTCACTCACATAATCAAAGCTCGCATTCTCATCTGCTTTCTCATTCATCAATAAGGTACCATTTTTGGCAAAACCAAAAACTATCTGATCTTGTTTAGGCGGCCAAACATTAAATTTTTCCCACTGCTTCAAGCCTGTATCAAACATATACGCTTCTGGAAGCTGTGGGTTTTTCTTTCCTTTTAAGTGATGCTCAAAAAACGGCGTTTCAATCTCGCGCTGGTAAAAGGTGGAAATACTGTCCCCAAAAACGATGTGGTTCACCATCTGCGTTCCAGGCTCCCGAGCCCAGTTCCCGTGGCTCCACGGCCCCATCACGATGGTATTGTTTTTATTGTTCGGATTGTTTTTCTCTATGTTTTTATAAATGGTCAATGGTCCATACAAATCCTCTGCATCAAACCAACCGCCTACGGTCATGACCGCATGATCAACATCTTGAAGATGGTTCACGATGGAACGCTTCTGCCAGAATTCGTCATAGTTGGGATGCTCTGTCACTTCTTTCCAGAAGAAATTGTCTGGATAGATATTCTCGGTCACATTTTTTAATGGACCTATCCCCATGTTGAACGCATAGGAATCCTTAGTGTTTCCAGCAGCACGCATGTTATCCCATTTGTCTTCATACCAGCTTTCTGTGGTGGGACCGTCAGGCTCATGGCCAAAAACCGGATAAGCCATCAAATAACTTTGCAGCGTTGCACCCATGTGGTGGAAATCATCAAAAAAGAAATCACCAATTGGTGCTTGTGGGGAAGAGGCAACTAGCGCGGGATGCGCATCTGGCAAGGCAGCAGCCGTGTAGAATCCTGGGTAGGAGATCCCCCATTGACCTACTTTACCATTGTTGTTCTTCAGGTTTTTAACCAGCCAGTCTACGGTATCGTAGGTATCTGAACTCTCATCAATGTCTTTTTTATTCTTCACATTGTTGCCTGGAATGTTAGGCGTCATGTTCGTAAAGGTACCTTCACTCATCCAGCGGCCGCGCACGTCTTGATAGACAAATATGTAGCCTTCCTCCATCATGTACGGATTAGGGCCTAGGGAGCTTTTGTAAGCGCCTTCCTCATAAGGAGCCACACTGTAACAGGTGCGTTGCATCATCACCGGGTATTTTTTTGAGGTGTCCTTAGGTGCATAAATCACCGTGTAAAGCTTCACACCGTCGCGCATGGTAATGTATTGGACGGTTTTTGTGTAGTTGTCTTTTACGTAGGTTGATGAGGATTGCGCTTTCGCGAAAGCGAAACTCATCAACAGCAACGCTGCAACATATATGTTTTTCATAGTCTTAAAGTTATGGTCTAAAGATAGCGAAAGCCACAAAAAAAAGGCCTCCCGAAATGGAAGGCCTTTGAGATAATTTTAATCATTGTTACCAGATAATTACCCGATTCTCTGGTTTCACGTACATTTTATCGCCTTCCTTGATATCGAAAGCCTCGTAAAATGCAGGTATATTTTGAAGCGGCACATACCCACGGTACATTCCTGGCGAGTGTGTATCGCCCTTGATGCGTTGCTGCAAGGCCTCATCGCGCATTTTAGTACGCCATACGGTGGCCCAACTTATAAAGAAGCGTTGCTCCTGCGTGAAGCCGTCGATGTTCTCTTCGGGTCTGCCTTTATCTTCTAACCACATTTGTAAGGCATCGTAAGCGGCATTGACCCCACCTAGATCACCAATATTCTCACCCAGGGTGAACTTTCCATTGATGAAAACCTCTGGCATGACCTCGATAGCACTGTATTGATCTGCCAGGTTCGTTCCTAGGCCTTCAAACTTGGTATTGTCCTCATCCGTCCACCAGTTGGTCATGTTTCCTGCTGCGTCAAATTTTGCACCACTGTCGTCAAAACCATGTGATATCTCATGACCTATCACAGCGCCCATCCCACCAAAGTTGATGGCAGCATCTGCGTTATAGTCATAAAAAGGAGGTTGTAAGATCGCTGCTGGGAACACAATCTCGTTGTAGAATGGATTGTAATAGGCATTCACTGTTTGTGGCGACATGAACCACTCACTTTTATCGACGGGCTCGCCTAAATCACTAAGGTTATCCTCTCGATTCCACTGGATCACAGCCATCATATTGTTAAATAGGTTCCCACCTTTTTCTGGGCTGGTAATCTTCATGGCAGAATAGTCTTTCCACTTGTCTGGATACCCTATCTTAATGGTCATTCCATTAAGTTTTTCGATTGCTTTTTTCTTAGTGTCAGCGCTCATCCAGTCCAGTGCGTTGATACGTACTTCATAGGCACGTTTCACATAGCCTATCATCTCCAGTGCCTTGTCCTTAGCTTCTTTAGGAAATTTAGCTTCTACATAGAGTTTCCCCAGGGCTTCTCCTACCGTACCGTTGACTACTGCCAGGGCACGCTCGTCTGCCGGTTCTTGTTCTACAGCACCACGCATGGTTTTAGAATAAAAGTCCCAGTTCGCATCTTCCAGTTCAACAGAAAGCATACTGGATGCTTGATTGATCATTGTCCACTTGAGGTAATCCTTAATGACAGGAAGGTTTTTTTGAGTCAACATAGGTTGCAACGCCTTCAAATAATCGGGCTGTGAAACGATGATGGTCTCAAAATCAGTTACACCTATGGTTTTGAAATAGGTTTCCCAATCCATAGCAGGCATCAACTTTTTAAGATCTGATTTAGGCATCGGGTTGTAGGATAACAGCGGGTTTCTACTGGCCACTTTATCCAATCTAGGCTTGGCTAATTTTGCTTCAAAAGCCACAATGTTTGCCGCCATGGATCTTGCGGCAACGCTATCTGTACCGGTCATCGTTAACATGCGGGCCACGTGCTGTTGGTACTTTTCCAATTTTTGCTTGCTGTCAGCGTCTTGCTCCACATAATATTCTCTAGGCATTCCCAGGCTTCCAGCGCCCAGTTGCGCCACGTTCATATTGGTATCCTTTGCGTCTGGTCCTACATTAAAGGAAATCAATCCTGATATTCCATAAGCAGACATTTCACCTAACAACTTGGGCAGCTCGTTGATGGTGTTTACCGCGCTTATTTGGTCCAGATACGGCATCAATGGCTGGTAACCTGCCTTGTTGCGGCTCTCTGTATCCATGATGGATTGGTAGACATAAACAGCTTTGGCCTGGTCTGATTTTGGGTCCAGGTTCTTGTCGTCTTTTGCCTTGTTGAGTATCGCAAGCACATCAGCATCTGTGTCTTTGCGTAGTTTGTTGAATCCTCCCCAGACGGTCTGGTCTGCTGGAATCTCTGTAGAATCGATCCAGGTACCGTTTACATAGCGGTAGAAATTGTCTTTAGGACTCACAAGTGTGTCCATGGCGGTGAAATCGATTCCCGGATAGCTGTTTTGGGCTACATCAGCATCATCCTTACAGGAAGTAAAAACGGTAATTGCAGCTAGAATCAAGAGAGGTCTTACTGCGGTCAAGCGGTGTGTCATTGTATTGATTATTAAGGTTGTAAATGTAAATTATTTTCAAAAATCAATGCGCTATTCTTTTGTTATTTTGAAGCTGCTTGCTTTTGATTTGTTTGGAGGATTTCCGCTTTAGCAAAAGCGAACCCACAACAAATAAGTAGCTTCTACCTGAGAATTGTTACAACTTACTTCTGACCTTTCAAGATTCACTAATGAAATGGCATAGGTTTTTATGGGGGCGGTGATACCTTAATTTCAAGGATCGGTAATGGTCCAGACCATCACGAGCGGCTTTTTAGTTTTTCTTGAGGGTATCGATGTACTGCTTATCCCACTGCTTCTTCATTTCGGTAAGGGAGCTTACATTATCATTGGGTACTGCGATGGACAGCACATAATGAGCAATGCGGTAGGTGCCGTTCTCTTTTTTCAATACGCCACTCCCGCGGCATATTCCCATCTGGGTATCTAGCAACTCGTCAAAATAAACGACGCCATTTGCAGTGTAGATGTTCCGTTCCAAAGGGGTGAACGACCAGGCCTTGCCTTTATCAAAGTAAGGCTTTGCAAAAGATTTAAACTCTGCCAACTGCCAGTTTTCAGTGGCGTCAGTGCCTATGAAGACAGCATCACTGGTCATCAACCTAAAATAGGTGTCAAAGTCTGCATTTGCGGCCGCTTTATGCCAGTTGTCGATGGTTTGATTGATGGTTTCTAAAGGAATATCCTTGACAGTAGAACAACCAGTCAAAAAGGTGGTGAAAACCAGAAAACAGATTAGAGATCTCATAAGGTAAAAATTGACCTTGAATATAATTAAACCTATTTTCATACCATGGGAAAGGAAGAAATAAAACAGCGGTGTGGCTGGTGCATTGGCGATAAATTATATGAGGAATACCACGATAATGAATGGGGGAAACCAGTCCGTGACGACCAGACCTTGTTTGAATTCCTCGTTTTAGAAACCATGCAGGCGGGATTGAGTTGGATTACCATACTTAGGAAGCGTGAGAATTACCGGGAGGCTCTGGATGGTTTTGATGTAGTGAAAATAGCAGATTACGACCAGGAAAAAATCGCATCCCTGATGCAAAATCCAGGCATCATCCGGCATCGATTGAAGGTGGACTCTATGGTAAACAATGCACAGGCTTTTTTGAACATCCAGCAGGAACACGGTAGTTTTTCAAGTTTTCTTTGGTCTTATGTGGACGATCAACCCGTACGTAACTCTGTTACCAACTATAAAGAAGCTCCTGCCACCACGCCCATCTCTGACGCACTTGCCAAAAACCTTAAAAAGAAAGGGTTTAAATTTGTCGGCAGCACCACGATCTATGCTTTTATGCAAGCGGTTGGGATGGTCAACGATCATGAAATATGGTGCCACCGTTATGATGAGGTATAGAATTTTAATTTTGATAGTTTTCGCTTTCGCGAAAGCGAACTTCTCCCAAGCTCAATCACAAGAAGTGAAGCTGGAAAAGGAAGAGCGCATAAAAAACACCGATTTTCCAGAGAATGCGCTACCATGGGTACTAAAGTTTGCAGAGGGCAAGCGCATCAAATATTACAAAGAATTTGATGGCGATAAGACCAGCTATGAAGGCAAGTTCAAGAAAAATGGTCGTCGCTATAGCATGGAGTTTTCTGAGTCGGGAAATCTGGAAGATGTCGAGATCGAGATCCATCGCAAGGAAATCGAAAAAAAGCTGTGGCGAGCTATGGAAATAAAACTGGATTCCATAGAGGACCGATGGCGAGTCAAGAAAACCCAACAGCACTATAGCCTGCCTGAAAAAGGGTATGGCCAACTACTGCAGCAGGTTAAAAATCAAAATTTCCAATACCTAGAGTTGATAGTTGCTTTTAAAAATAAGAGAAATATTTACACCAAAGAACTACTATTTAATAGAGATGGAACCATCATTAGAGAACGGGAAATAAAACGCAGGGCCTATGTCTTTCTCTTGTTTTAGGGCGTTGGTGTTTTTGACTCCTTTTTTAGGATTCAGCCAGGTGGTGGATAAAATAGTGGTGCAGCCTGCGGTAATCATTTCATGGCACAACGACTCCAGGTGGAGTTTCAATACGACCCTTGAACAGCGTACCCTTGTTTATCATCCTGTAGATGCATTGCACGTGCAATTAGCCCAGTTTGCCCAGTATAAAATAGGTTTTTATTCGCAGTTGGGCGCAGGAGTGATGTATCGGGAATTAATAGAACCTGGTGCTCCTGAGGAATTACGCACCAGTCAACAATTTGTAAATGCAAGAACCTACAACGCCTTGAAAGTGGCACACAGACTGCGCTGGGATCAACGCTGGAGAGGGGAGCGGTTGACGCATCGATGGCGTTATCAACTTTCAGGTTCGATTCCCCTAAACGGTACTGTGACAGATGCCTCAGAATATTACCTAACTGCCGCACTAGAAACCGTGTTCATTGCAGAAGATAATCAGCGACCGGATTACGACCAGCGGGTATCTGCAGGTATAGGAAAAAAATTCAGTTCATCCTACAAGTTACAGTTCACTGCGCAATACCGGTGGGAAAATTTTACGGACACTACAAACCGGTTGTTGTTTCTCAACCTGGCATTGTATTACTCATTGTAGAAAAGAAAGAAATACTTCCCTATCCATTTCTACCGCACCTAGACTCGCGAGATGATCGTTGTACAACTGCGCGTCAATAAGTCGATAACCTTTCTCTTTTAACTTTTCAGTCCAATAGAGTAGGGCAATTTTACTGGCATCGGTACTTTTGGAAAACATGCTTTCACCACAAAAAATACCATATTGCGGCAGATCTACTCCATAAAGACCACCTACCAATTGCTTGTTCTTGAAAACCTCAACGCTTTTTGCATGACCCATTTTATGAAGCTTTACATATGCGGCAATCAGGTCCTCATTGATCCAGGTGCCTAATTCTCCAGATCTGGGAATGTCCATGCAGTTTCTCATCACAGTCTCAAAGCAGGTGTTTTCTCGTACCTCATAACCACGATTGCGCCGGCTTTGCCCTAGCGATTTGGAAACCTTCATGGGAACATCCATTCGCAGGTCAAATACCATCCGTGGGTCTGGCGACCACCAGCAAATAGGCTCGCCATCGTTGTACCATGGAAAAATTCCTGAATGGTAGGCAAGCAGCAATCGCTCCAGGCTTAGGTCGCCACCTATAGCTAGTAGACCGTGCGATGCTATCGTATTTGGGTCTGGAAAAATAAGCTGCTGGTTCAAGAGATACATAGCGATAAGATACGGATGCTTTCCAAGATAGCAGGAACATAAAAAATCCCAACAATCAATTGCCAGGATTTATAAGAATAGTTAATGGTGATGGTACCTTAGAAAGGCAAATCATCGTTGTCATCATCACTGGAATTAGTGATGGGATCATACTCGTCAAATGGGGGCACATCACCAGTAGGTGCCGTTCCAGCTCCTAATTTCTCAATGCGCCATCCTGTGATGGAATTGAAATATTTAGTCTCGCCTTGAGGGCTTTGCCACTCACGACCACGTAGGTTGATGCCTATCTTTACTGAGTCACCCACATTGAAGGCGTCCAGCAGACTGGTTTTGTCCTGTACGAACTCCACCATGATGGGTTGCGGGTATTGTTCCTCCGTCGTAACGACCATTTCACGTTTCTGGAAACCATTTGATCCAAATGTTTTGGTTTCTCCTATTAGCTTGATTTTTCCTTGAACTTCCATAATTATGATAATAAAATTTTCCAGGCATCGGCTATGGCGCTTTTGGCGACTAGTTCCTTTGCTTTGATGTGTTTTTGTTTATGAGATAAATGGTGTAGGTTTTCCGCTTTCGCGAAAGCGAGAACCGCATCCTCCTCTGGTATTTCTTTGATATTTCCCAACTTGCCCAGGTCATTCCCGCTAAGGATCTCACTGTTTCTGGCAGATTCTGGTAAGGCATCGACGCCAACACCATGGTTGCGAGAGGGTTTTTCCACCTCAAACATGGCGTCTTTTGAACGGCAATACCAATTGCCACCCATGCGCGCCACGGTATCTATTTTAAACGGGTCTATATTCTGCTCTGCATCCAGAACCTCTTCCTTGATATGAATGCGTACCACCTCGCAGATAACAAGATTTCCCGCACCGCCTTCTTGTCCCAACTCTTTTACCTCCATTACCTTACATTCAAACTGGACAGGACTTTCTGCCACTCGCGGCGGTTTTACGACCTCACTGGGCACGGCGGTTAATCCAGACTTTACGAACTCATCAACGCCAGTATCATATTCAGTACTGGCCAGTGACATTTGCTGGACAATATCAAAATTAACGACGTTGATCACGACCTCGCCACTTTCCTTAACATTGACAAGCGTGTCCTTTATGGTGCCATCACGACCGCGACGTACGGGTGAAAATATCAATATGGGCGGGTTAGCACTGAAAACATTAAAAAATGAAAACGGTGACAGGTTTACTTTGCCTTCTTTATCTACCGTACTGGCAAATGCAATGGGGCGTGGTTGTACAGCACCAACTAAATGGCCGTACAATTGTGGGTTTTTTATGTCTTTAGGACTTATCGTCACGGGTTTATATCAAGATTTCAAAGGTAGTATTTCTAAGTAGTGTATACAATATAGATGCCTTCCAATAGAGGTACTTTATCTGATGGATTTGCGTTTAGGGAATAGTTGTATTTTTAAAATTGAATTGAAGCGCCTTCATGAACTTTACCTCAAATAAAAACTTGTTGCGATGGATCATTATCGTCTTTGCAGTGTTGACTACCTCTCTTATTCTTTGGAATACCTATCTGTTTTTTCAAAAACTGAAAGAAACGGAGCGAAACAATATGCAAGAATACGCGATTGCGCTTAAAGAATTTAGCAATCAATCACTGGATGCAGAGCTAGGTGAGCTGGGACTGACGGTTACAGAAAACACGACCAGCATTCCTCTTATTGTAGAGAATAATAAAGGAGAGCTTCTGGCTCGCAATCTGCCAGAAAACGTGTTGCGGGATACCTTAAGGTTGAGAGAGTTAATGCGGTCCTATGAGCGTCAAAATGAGCCCATTATCACCACGTTTAATGGGGCGGTGATTTCCACAACCTATTATGGCGACAGTGAAGTTCTCAATAAACTGAAGTACTACCCGCTGTCGTTGTTGTTGATCTTATTCTTGTTTGGAGCCGTAATCTTGTTTTTTTACCGATCCACAAAGGCTGCAGAACAAAACAAACTCTGGGCTGGAATGGCTAAAGAAAGCGCTCACCAGATAGGCACACCTTTGTCCTCACTGGTGGGTTGGACCACCATTTTACGAGAATCTCAAATCGATCCCACTTATGTAGATGAGATGGAAAAGGACATCAATAGGCTACAAATGATCACCGACCGATTTTCAAAAATCGGTTCGATCCCTAAGTTAACTGTATTGGACGTGTGTGAACAAACGCGACTGGCAGCTGGATACATCAGTTCACGATCTTCAAAGTTGATTCACTTTGACATTGAAGTGCCCGACAAAGTCATTATGGTAGCAATGAATGAACAACTGTTTGCTTGGGTCATTGAAAACCTGATCAAAAATGGGATAGATGCCATGCGTGGGAAAGGGGTGATAAGGGTACGCTTGCAGGAAGATGCCCGCCGGGTTCATATTAGTGTATCTGATAAGGGTAAAGGCATTCCTAAACGTTTATGGAACCGCATTTTCACACCGGGTTACACCACTAAAAAGCGAGGTTGGGGGCTTGGGCTCTCGCTCGCAAAACGAATCATAAGCGACTATCACAAAGGGAAACTAAGGGTCAAGGGAAGCAAGCAAGATCAGGGAACCACCTTTGAGATCGTTTTAGATAAGGTCCAACAGCCCGCTTCTTAGACCCTGTTTAGGGATTTATTTTAATGGCAACCCTTATACTCTCAGATGGGCTGGACTTAAACTCTAATTGATAGGTTCCAGGGATGGAAGGTTGGAAGGAGTAGTTGACGGTTTTGGTTTCCAGCGCTTGGGTACAGATTCCGTCCGTATAAGTGGCTTCCACTGCAATGGTGCGAGTAGTGCCATTTTGGGATTCTACAAAGCGGTTGAACGAGCCGCATCCATTATTTACGGTAAATTTCACTGGGATTTGTAGTCGCTCGCGTATGGTCCCAGTTGCGGGTGCCTCCACATCATTTACATAGGCAATCTGAGCGTTTTTGTCAGGAATTTTTGAACGACAACTGATGCTTACAACAACGAGGATTGCGTAGACACTTAGGCGAACTAAAAAACCTTTCATCATTTCAATGTTTAAGTTATACTCCAATTCCCTAAAAATAAAGATCGTCCTTGAATTAATCAAGGACGATCTTTATAAAAATGTTAGTGCCGTTTAAGAAACTGCTTTTAGTTTTTGAATCCCGCTTTTATCCAGCTTGGATTCGGCATAGAGTTTTGTGACTTTAAATTCTTTAGTGTCGCCTCCTGGCATCTCAAACATAGCGTCTGTCAGGATGGCTTCACACAGCGAGCGCAATCCACGAGCACCTAATTTATACTCGATCGCCTTACCAACGATGAAGTCTAAAGCGCCTTCAGTAATCGTGAATTTGATGTCGTCCATCTCAAACAGCTTTTCATACTGCTTGATGATGGCATTTTTAGGCTCTGTAAGGATAGCTCTTAAAGTCTCAGCATCCAATGGGTTCATATGCGTTAGAACTGGCAATCGTCCAATAATCTCTGGGATCATCCCAAAATCCTTGATGTCCTTGGGAATGATATACTGTAGTAAATTATCTTTTTCTGCAACCAGATCGTTTGACTTGATCGCGGCATAACCTACGGCTTGCATGTTTAAACGCTTGCGTATGACTTTCTCGATACCGTCAAAGGCCCCACCGGCAATAAACAGTATATTCTCTGTATTTACCTCAATAAACTTCTGATCTGGGTGCTTGCGACCTCCTTTAGGCGGCACGTTGACTACCGTTCCCTCTAAAAGCTTAAGTAACCCCTGCTGGACTCCTTCTCCTGAAACATCTCTAGTAATGGATGGGTTATCACTCTTGCGAGCAATTTTATCGATTTCATCAATAAATACAATTCCAGTTTGTGCTTTTTCTAAGTTATAGTCTGCAGCTTGTAAAAGTCTCGTTAGAATACTTTCTACATCTTCACCCACATAACCAGCTTCCGTCAATACGGTGGCGTCTACGATGGCTAGAGGCACATTGAGCATCTTAGCAACGGTTTTAGCCATAAGCGTTTTTCCCGTACCCGTTTCTCCTACCATTAGAATATTGGACTTTTGAATCTCAATATCATCCTTTGATGAGGGTTGAAGCAATCTTTTGTAGTGATTGTATACGGCAACGGACATTACCTTCTTGGTAAATTCTTGACCTATAATGTACTGGTCTAAGAAATCCTTAATGGCTTTTGGCTTTTTAAGGATCAAATCTGCTTTTGAGACTCCGCTATCTACGTCTTTGCTGTCTTCTATCACAATTCCATGCGCCTGCTCGATACAGCGGTCACAAATGTGCGCATCGAGTCCAGCGATCAACAAATTGGTTTCGGCCTTGTTGCGCCCACAAAAACTACATTCTAATTGTTCTTTACTCATTCCTGGTAGTTTATACACCGGTAGATGCTATAAAAAAATAGCACGTAGTGTATGGTGTTGGTAGGTTTGTACGCTTTCGCGAAAGCGTAATTTACCTCATCAATTTTGTTCTTATTCGTCTCTTTTCAAGACTTCATCAATCATTCCATATTCCAAAGCCTCGTCTGCACGCATCCAGAAGTCGCGATCGCTATCTTCATTGATTTGCTCGTAGGTTTTACCTGAATGCTTTGCAATGATCTCGTACAATTCTTCCTTGAGTTTGATCGTCTCTTGGATGGCGATCTCGATGTCTGACGCTTGACCTTGTGCCCCACTGGAAACCTGGTGAATCATTACACGACTGTGTGGTAATGCACTACGTTTTCCTTTTTGACCTGCACATAATAATACGGCTCCCATACTCGCCGCCATTCCAGTACATATGGTCGCCACGTCTGGCTTTATAAATTGCATCGTGTCATAGATCCCTAGTCCCGCATAAACACTACCGCCTGGAGAGTTGATATAGATTTGTATGTCTTTTGCGGAGTCGGTGCTCGCCAAAAAGAGCAGCTGTGCCTGAATGATGTTTGCTACCTGGTCGTTGACGCCGGTTCCCATAAAGATGATGCGATCCATCATCAAACGGGAGAACACGTCCATGGCAAGAACGTTCATTTGACGCTCTTCAATAATATTGGGGGTAAGACTGGTAGGGTACATGTTACCCATGATCTTATCGTAATACATCGGGTTGACACCGCGATCTTTTACTGCGTATTTTTCAAATTCTTTAGCTATATCCATAACCGTAATATTACTTTTTAGTGTATTAAAAAGGCGTTAACCTAGTTGAAAAAGTCAACGCCTAAAGATAATGATTATAGAACGGCTAGGCGTCGTAGGCTTCTTTAATGAACTCTTCATAGGTGAGTTCTTTAGTCTTCAATTTGACGTTGTCCTTAAAGAATTGCAGCATTTTCTCATTCTGCAATTGTTCGCTCATTCTTTTTACCTCTTCCTGGTTTTGCATGATACGTGCGACTATTTGATCTACCTCTTCATCAGTGGCATCTGTATGGCCGTATTGCTTCATTTGCTCTCTTATTTGAGTGCTGGCATAGGCTTTCAGCTCTTCAAACTTCAATTGCAGGTCTTCATGCGACTTCAATATATTAGATTCGATCAACTGGTACCTCAATCCTTTTTCAGAGCGTTCGTATTCTGCGGCTGCTTCTTCTTCTGTCAATTCGTTTTCCCCACTGGTGGCGATCCACTTTTTAAGGAAATCTGCGGGCAGGTCAAATTTAGTAGTGTTGATCAAAGCCTCAGTGACGTCAGTCAATAATTTTTGATCCGTTTGTTGGGCAAACTGCTTTTGAGCATCTGCTCTTAAGCGCTCTCTTAACTCCTCCTCGCTTTTGATCACTTCAGGACCGAATAGTTTATCAAAAAACTCTTGATTCAACTCTGCTTTCTCACGAGTATTTACCTCAGTTATCTCAAAAGTTACGGCGACATCAAGATCGTTGGCCTTTTCATCTTCCACTTTAAGGAAGTCTGTCAAGTCTTGATCATCGTTGAACAAACCTTTGGTTTTCAACTCTAGGCTGTCTCCTTTTTTAGCACCGATGAATTTCTTCTCATTGGTTTTTCCTTTGATCTTATCGATGGTAAAAGTGGCGTCCGTATTGATCCCTTCCTCATCATTGCGGAAGATTCCAGTGACTTGATCCCCTTTCTCTACCTCATCCTTGTTGATCAATTTGCCATATTGCTCCCGTATGCGATCGATCTGTCTGTTGATGGTCTCGTCATCGGTCTTGATCTTGTAGTTCGTAATGGCCTTTTGACCCTTCAAGTCTACTTCAAAATCTGGAGCCAGTCCTAGTTCAAAATCAAAACTATAGTCTTCAGAATTCCAGTCAATTTCTCCTTGCTCTACCGGTAACGGGTTACCCAATAGATTCAATTTCTCTTTAGAGATATAATCGTTCAACTGCTGTTGGATCAATTTATTGATCTCATCCACCAGTATGGGAGTTCTGTATTTTTTGTTGATCAAGCTCGCTGGAACATGTCCTTTTCTAAATCCTGGAATGGAAGCGGTCTTGCGGTGGTCTGCAAGAATCTTGTCTACTTTTTCTTTGTAATCTGCTTGAGCTACCTCGATGGTTAGGGTGGCATTAAGTGCGTCGCTGTCAGTGCGCTTGATATTCATTTAAAAGACTTTTATGCTGTTAAATTCGGCCTGCAAAATTACGCTTTATTTCCCTCTTACCAAAACGCGCTGGCGACCTTCATTTTACTTATCCTCTACTGTTTTGATGAGAATCGATCTTGCAATGGCAAGCAGCAGTGCAAAAATTAACGCATACCATACATTTTCAACCTCAAAACCACTTACCAGCCAGTCTGCTAGCATGATGATAAAGGCATTTATAAACAATAGAAAAATACCTAGAGTAATTATGGTAATGGGAAACGTGAGCAGCACTAATATAGGCTTTACGATAAAATTCAATACAGACAGTGCTAGAGCTACCCATACTGCGGTAAGGAACCCATCTGTAGTAACGCCAGGAAGAACGTAGGATAACAATATCACTAAAATTGCGGTGAGAAGTAGGTTGAGGATAAATTTCATAGTGTCAAGTGTTTGGTGTAAAAATAAAACATCCGCTAAGAAGGAAATCTTAGCGGATGCTTAAAGTAATTAAGATCTAAAAATTATTGAGGAAGACCATTACTAGGTTGTACAGACTTGTATTGTCCTATATCAACTCCAGGGATGGTAGAGCCATATTTCGCATTAATTGCTTGAATGATAGTATTTGCGGTAAAGGCATAACCTCTAGGTGTTGGATGAACTCCATCTAGAGAAAAGGCGCCACCACGAGCAAAAACGCTCGTAAGTAAGCCACCATTATAAGGAACGCCACCTTGAGCTACTCCTTGCAATACAGATCGTGCATCTACAAAAGCTAGGCCGTTTGCTTGGGCTAACCCTGCGATAGTTGCATTATAAGACGCTTGTGCACTGGCAATTCTAGACTGCTCGTCTGGAGTCAATGTAAATTGATCCTGTAAGGCAAATGTCAAACCATTAAAAGATAAAAGTCCAGCCGTTTCAGGTGGTAAGCCAGCACCAATTAATTGTGCAAGACGAGTTTGGTTGACTTGCCCTAAAACCCTAGAACTTGTGAGCGTCAATAAATCATTTGCAGTGGCAGGTCTAATCTGTCCAAATTGCTGAGCCACAAATCCAGCCAAAGGACCAAATTGCGGAGTCAAAGCCACAGTTAATTGAGGTGTGATATCTGTAAGAGTCTCATCACGAATAACCGCAGGACTAGCTGCCGTGGTTGAGAATGTAACAGAGCGTTCTGGGAAACCAAAAGCAGTAAAGGCTTGATTAAGCTGGGCATAAAAAGCATTCAATGCAGGAATTCGAGGTGCAAAAGTTGGATTGTTAGGTGCGAATGGTGCGAATGGCACGGTCGTAAAAAATGGAATCGAAGTCACATCAGGGATATTGATCAAAGCACCTTTAGCTCCATTTGCAGTCATCTTAGCTACTAGTGAAGCATATACACCTGCAAATGTGTTGTTATTTGTGATGCTATTATCTCCTTGCATGGCTGGGCTAGTCTGTCCTGTTTGGTTGTTGTCAACACCAATTCCACCTGAAGTTGCATAGGCTAGAATGTCATTGTTACCAATCCAAAGGGTAAAGAAAGTACCATTTGCAGCAGCGGCATCGTCTATCACAGTAGCAGTATCTGATGAGGAAAATCTTGCAAAAAATGGATTTGCTGTTCCTGCAGGAACACCTGCTATAGATCCATATCCAGGTGCTACAAGGTGAAATACCCTGGCTAAAGGAACACCGAAATTGTTTAAGGGCCCTGTAAACTTATTTGTGATTTCTGTCGTTGGGGTACCATTAAGGACTATTGGGACTGTTGGTAACGCAACTAGCTCATTGTCTATAAGAACCTCCTCACCTGCAAGTACAAATCTATTGGGAGTAATCTGGGTTCCATTTAATAATAGTCCACCTAAATTATCATTAACTAACGGCTGGTTAAATTCTCCACCACCTACGAACTCAAATTGTTGAGCCATAATGTTGGGGAATGAATTTTCTTGACCTTCAAGATAGAGTGCACCGTCAGCAAAACCAGAGGTTAGAGAGTTACCAACGCTTACAAATTTCGTAAAGTCTGCCTGGCCGGCATCAAAAAAATCGCCATTTTCAACAGACTGGTCAAACTCGTTTTCACAGCTCACAAATACTGCAGCTGCAGCAAATAGAGCTATATATTTTATATTTTTTTTCATCTTAATTTTTTATTACATTTTATATGTTACACCTATTCCAGGAATAAGAGCTCTTGATTTGTACGTGCCTCTAAATGAGTTAAAAGGAGAATCTGCAGTATCTCTAGCAAAGTCATAAGATTCGGTAATTTCTTTAAACCTTAAATATAGAAATGATGCGTCAATCGAGAATTGAGGTGAGAAAGCATACGATAAACCAGCAGTATAACCAACAGAATCATTACGAGGAGTTTCTGGAGCAAAGAATCCTGACTGTACAGGAGACTCGTCAAAATAAAAACCACCGCGTAGTGTCAAAGCATCCGTTGCTAGGTATTGTACCCCAAAACGATAAGCAGAAGCATCTTTATAATTTCTAGGGTTTTCTGAATCATTTGCAATTTCAAAATCGATATCCAGATTTTCATACTCACTCCAGAAGGCGCGGTTGTAGTCAAATGCAAACAACCATTTATCGAGCTTATAAGAAACTCCTAAGGTGGCCTCCGCTGGAAGTGGAAGAGTAGCCTTGAAACCTTGAGTGCCATTTGCAGGTACTAAAGGGCTGTTGGGGAAATTACTGAAGGTAGCCTCGCCATCTTCACTTTCAATGTCAATTAAGGAGCGGTAGTTGAATCCTATACTGAGATTTTCATTGGGCGTGAAAAGGATGCCCGCATTCCACCCGTATCCAATAACACCACTATCGCTAATAGAAACATTAGAACGGTTTCCCTGCTCGTCAGTTAACGATCTGGAAGCATTTCTATTGAAGTCAACACCACCTATGGCGATCATCGCACCCACACCTAGACTTACGTTTTCAAAAATCTGGTAGGACAGGGTAGGTTGAATGAAAATGGCTTGCAGCTCGATCTCATTTACTAAATGGGAACCTTCCCAATCTGTAGGCCAAGTGACGTTACTACCATAAGGAGTATAAATTCCCAATCCTACTGCAAAGCTATCACTCAGCGCATAACTTATGTATGCATAAAATGGTGTTCCTACTGGACTGTCTGTTTCGGCAAAAGCACCTGTGTTTTCATTTTGATAATTCACATCAGAAAAAACACCAAAACCTCCCACACTCACATTGAGCTTGTTCTCAAGGTGTACCAATCCAGCGGGATTAAAGAAGAGAATGTCTGCACTATTGACAACAGCAACACCGGTATGACCCATTGCCAACTGCTTGTTACTCTGTGTGCTGACCCGATATCCACCGGCGTATGCAGCAGCAGACATTAAACAAAGCACAGAAAAAACTTTTAATTTGTTCATATTCAAACGTTTATATAATAATATTGATAATCAGTGGTCAAATTTAATCTTAAATTAATATTACGCAAGCGTTTTCGTAACTATTATGCTTGCATAACAAATTTATTTTATAAAATCCATAACCAGCTCATTAAATTCCTCTGGTTGCTCTGCGTGAAGCCAGTGTCCAGCGCTGGTAATTGTTTTTAATTCCGCTTTCGCGAAAGCGTATTCTATAGAAGCCTTATCGCTATCCAATATATAGCCTGATTTCCCGCCGCGTATAAACAAAGTGGGAATCTTTACGGGTGGATCTATAGGGTCATGTGTCCCTACATGAGAATGGGCTACTGCCAGTGCCGGGAGGTTGAAGCGCCAGCCGTACTCATTCTTTGACTTCCTATAGAGGCTCTTGAGCAAGAACTGCCGGGTTCCAAAGTCCTTGATTCCCACCTCTAGAGCATCGTCTGCATCGCTGCGTGAGTTTAAGTGGGCCAGATTAACGGCCTTCAATGCATGGATAATATCGCTGTGATGGGGCGGATACTCTTTAGGGGCGATGTCTGCGATAATGAGTTTTTCAATGAGTTCTGGAAAATGAACAGCGCAGCGCATAGCGACTTTTCCTCCCATACTGTGTCCCAACAGCACGATATGTTCCAGTTGGTGTTCTTTACAGTAATTTTTGACATCTTGTGCCATATCATTGTAATCCAGGCCGTCCTTATGAAAGCTGCGCCCATGGTTGCGCTGGTCCAGAAGATGTACTTGAAATCCATTTTCACTCCATAAAGTCCCTAGCGTCTTCCAGTTGTCTGCCATTCCCAAGAATCCGTGCAGGATTACAAAAGGTTTTCCTTCTCCTAATATAATGCTGTGTAATATCATTTAAGGCGGTGTTTGTACATATTGACCACATTTTCCAGACCCAGGTACAAGCTTTCTGAAATCAAGGCATGGCCTATGCTTACCTCTTTAAGATCTATAATACGTTCCCTAAAATAGGCAATGTTGTCCAGTGATAGATCGTGTCCTGCATTGATGCCCAATCCCAACTGTGTGGCTTTTTGAGCAGCCTTAATATATGGAGCGATCGCTTTTTCTTTATCCTCCCCATAAAGACGGGCATAATCTTCTGTGTAGAGTTCAATGCGATCTACGCCTGTTTTTGCTGCTCCCTCAATCATCGCTACGACTGGGTCTACAAAAATACTGGTTCGGATTCCTTGATTTTTAAAGTGAGCTACCATTTCTTTTAAGAAATCGGCATGGATAAGGGTGTCCCAACCCGCATTTGAGGTAATCGCATCTGGCGCATCGGGTACCAGGGTTACTTGAGCCGGTTTTACTTCATCGACTAACTGTATAAAGCTTTCAATGGGATTTCCTTCTATATTTAGCTCTGTAGCAATGATCTTTTTAAGATCCCTTGCGTCTTGATATTTGATGTGACGCTCGTCTGGACGTGGGTGTATCGTGATTCCTTGTGCTCCGAATCGTTCGAGGTCCAGCGCCACTTTTAATAGATCTGGAACATTACCACCACGAGAATTACGTAACGTGGCAATCTTATTGATGTTTACACTTAGAATGGCCATAGGGTTTGATTGTTCCACCAAAAATACAAACTAAGGCTTCAAGCTATAAGTAGAGAAATGATTAATTTGCGTTAAAAGACTGATGAATGGATATTAAGGAATATATCATTAATGATGTGAAGCCACTGGAACTTCAGGACAGCGTCCAGCACGCCAAGAAGATATTTCAGCAACTTACTTTTTCACACATGCCCGTCATGGATGGTGAAGTATATGTAGGCTGTGTTTCTGAAACGGATGCACATTGTTTTGAAACCGGACAAAGCCTAAGTGATGTAAAATACTCCTTTGATGTGTTTAAGGTAAATGAAGATACCCACTGGCTGGACGTGTTGGAAGCTTTTGCACAACACCATTCAAACGTGATGCCGGTAGTGGATGGGAAGAACTCTTATGTGGGATACTATGAGCTTAAGGACATCATGCAGCACTTTAGCGACTCACCTTTCCTATACGAGTCTGGAGCTGTAATCGTCATTGAAAAAGGTGCTACAGATTTTAGCTTCAGTGAGATCGCACAGATTGTTGAGTCTAATGATTCTAGGATATTTGGTTTTTTTGTAAGCAACTATAGAGATCATGTGACAGAGATCACTTTAAAAATAAGTACCTCTAATGTCAATGCGGTTTTGCAAACCTTCAGGAGGTACAGTTATGATGTCATTAGCGCTGCAGAGGATGATTCCTATCTGGATGCCTTAAAAGAACGGTCCGACTATTTGGACAAATACCTCAATATCTAATGAAGAAGATTGCCATTTACGGGCAGTTCGTTCATGATAACGCACTTTCTACCGTACAGTCCATTATCATCGCATTTGTCAAAGAATCCTGTGAAGTGCGTATAGAATCAGAATTCTACGAGATGCTGGAAGGGATAGAGTTGCCAGAAAGTGTTGCGGTTTTTGACCAACTGGATCCACAATTTGATATGCTCATAAGTATAGGCGGTGACGGCACCATCTTAAGGGCTGTGGCCTATATAGGACAACTGGACATTCCTATCTTAGGTGTAAATACGGGCAGGTTGGGATTCCTTGCCACCGTGCAGCAGGACGAAATCGACAAGGCGGTACAGCATGTCATTCAAGGAAAATACAGCTTGACGAAGCGTACCCTTATCACGGCTACTTCAAACCATCCGAAGAACCACTTGGCACCTAACAATTTTGCGGTGAACGAGGTCACGGTAAGCCGAATGAATACTACGTCCATGATACAGATTGAGACCCATCTCAACGATGAATTATTGACCTCCTACTGGGCAGATGGCTTGATTATATCCACTCCTACAGGTTCTACAGGTTATAGTTTGAGTTGTGGTGGGCCCGTCATATCACCAGACACGGACGCTTTTGTGATCACGCCCATCGCACCGCACAACCTCAATGCACGACCGCTGGTCATACCAGACCATACTACAATTAAGATCAAGGTCGTAGGAAGGGAAGATGAGTTTCTCGCCTCTCTGGACAACCGCATCGCATCCTATCCCAACGGTACTGAAATCACCCTCAAAAAAGCCGATTTCACCATCGACCTGATCGAGCTTCACGATCAAAGCTTTATCAAAACGCTACGGCATAAATTGTTGTGGGGAGAAGATAAGCGCAACTAGACAATAATTTGATTTTTCCAATGTTTTAGGAGGGAGCACAATGCTCCTTGATTACTCATGTCACCCAATGAGAATTGTTATATTTGCACGTTTTAAAAAATCCATGCGGTTCACCTTTTTGTTATTATTTTGTCTTGTTTTCGCTTTCGCGAAAGCGCAAACCTATGAGATCGGTTTATGGGCAGGAGGATCCAATGTAATAGGAGATGTAGGAAGTACCAGCTATGTGAGTCCTTCAGACCTTGCCGTAGGAGGAATTATTAAATGGAACCGAAGCAACCGCCATAGTTTTAGGGCGTCGCTGATTTATTCCAGCTTAAGTGGGGATGATAGCAAGAGTGATGATACATCTAGAGAACTTAGGGGGTTGAGTTATGATTACAGATTTTTAGAGGCTTCTATGGGGGTTGAATATACGTTTTGGGAATGGGAATTATATTCTGGGAAACGCCACATAACTCCATATATATATACTGGTATTACTGCATTTAGTTATGGATCAGAGGCGTTAAATGCAAATGGGCAGCTACAGCAATATGATAGAGAGATTGATTTTGCCCTCCCATTTACTCTGGGAATAAAGTCAAACATTACAGAGCATTTGATCATAGGTGGAGAAATAGGTGCGAGATATACGTTTACAGATAATCTTGACGGCAGCAACCCTACAGGTGAATTGGAAGATAGACAGGATTTGAAATTTGGAAATCAAAATAACAACGACTGGTATGTTCTAAGTGGGATCACTTTAACGTATACCTTTGGTCGCAAACCTTGCTATTGTAATTTTTAGGAATGGAAGAAACTCTACTTGATCTCACAAAGTTGCCACAACACATTGCTATCATCATGGATGGTAACGGTCGTTGGGCAAAGAATCAAGGATTGATGCGTTTTCGAGGTCATGAAAAAGGCACTAAAGCCGTTAGTCATACTGTAGAAACTTGTGCAGAACTAGGTATTAAATACCTTACCCTTTACGCCTTCAGTACAGAGAATTGGAAAAGGCCTAAGCTGGAAGTAGATACGTTGATGCGGATTTTGGTTTCCAGTCTGCGCAAAGAGTTACCTACATTGAAAAAAAATGGGATATCTCTCAAAGCAGTTGGGTCTCTAAACTTGTTGCCACAAAAGGCACAAAGAGAATTACAGGAGGTTATCGAGCTTACTAAGGATAACGATAGAATGGACTTAACACTGGCGTTGAGCTATGGTTCCAGGGAGGAATTGACCGCTGCGGTTAAACTTATTGCAGAGGAAGTGGTCAGAGGTAGTCTAGAACTAGAAGACATTCAAGAAGCCACCATTAACAACCACCTATTTACCAAAGACATGCCAGATGTTGATTTATTGATCCGTACCAGCGGTGAACAAAGAATCAGCAATTTTCTGTTATGGCAAATTGCCTATGCAGAATTATATTTTACAGAAGTGCTATGGCCAGACTTCCGCAAGGAAGATTTGTTGGAAGCATTAAGGAACTATCAGGATCGCGAAAGGCGATTTGGTAAAACGAGTGAACAATTATAACGAGATGACAAAACAGTTAGCACAAAAGCTACTTTTAGTAATGGTACTATTCATAAGTGCCGTATCCTATTCCCAAACTATAAGTGATATCCCCATAGGTAATTCTAAAGAATACATCCTGGGAGATATAACGGTGGTAGGGGCAAACAGTTACAATGAGTCTACGGTAATAGCATTCACGGGTCTTAAAAAAGGAGATCGAATTTTTAGTCCTGGGGAACGAGTAAGTACCGCGATAAAGAAATTGTGGGGGACTAAACTTTTTAGTAGTGTAAAAGTAGACGCGGTAGGTATTACAGGTGACCCTAATGATGATATCATAGATATTCTAGACATTGAGTTCACCATCATTGAAGTACCTACTTTGAATGCTATTGAAATTGAAGGGATAGGAAAGGCTCGTCAAAAAGATTTGTTGAAAGAACTCAACCTAACTAAGGGAGCAAAAGCAAATGAAAACCTGGTTACCAACACGCGCAACTTTATAGAGAAGAAGTACAAGGACAAAGGATTCTTGAATGCAGATGCCTTGGTACGCATTCGTGAGGTCAAGGACACGATGGAAAACAATCTGGTGGACATGAAAATCGAGATTGACAAAGGGGAGAAAGTAAAAATAAGCGAGATCAGTTTTGAAGGCAACGAGCAATTGTCTGACAAGAAGTTGCGCAAGGCAATGAAGAATACAAAGCAAAAAAATTTCTTTAACGTTCTTAAGAGATCTAAGTATGTAGAGGAAAAGTATCAGGAAGACCTAAAGTCTGTTGTAAACGCCTACAAGGAGAATGGTTTTAGAGATGCTCGAATTATATCTGATACCTTGAAAGTTGTCGATGGTAAGGATATCGCTTTAAAAATAAAGGTAGAAGAAGGGAACAAATATTACTTTGGGGATATCAAATTCATCGGGAATTCAGCCTATACAGACCAACAGCTGCAACGCATCCTGAAAGTAGAAAAAGGAGACGTTTACAACGGGATCGCCTTTGATAACCAGATTTCTGATCCCTCTGATCCAGATGCTCGAAGTCTAGAAAATGAATACCAAAACAATGGATACCTTTTCTCTCGAATCAACGCTGTAGAGACAAGGGTCCAAAACGACACTATAGATTTTGAGATCCGTATTGTAGAGGACAATGTGGCCTATTTCAACAACATTTCGGTTAAGGGAAATACAAAAACAAACGACCATGTGATCTACCGCAGCATTAGGTCAAATCCAGGTGAAAAATATTCTAAGGCAGCCATCATTAATTCCATTCGGGAATTGGGCCAGCTAGGATTCTTCAATGCAGAAACAATTAACCCACGCATCCTAAATCCATCCCAACAGGAAGGAACTGTTGATATAGAATACGAACTGGAAGAAACCGGTGCGAGCCAGATAGAGCTGCAAGGTGGTTACGGCGGTGGTGGATTTGTTGGTACTTTAGGGTTGAGGTTCAATAACTTCTCCCTTAGGAACATCTTTAACAAAGAGGCTTATCAACCCGTACCGCAAGGTGATGGACAGACTCTTGCGTTGAGAGCACAGGCAAGTACTATCTTCCGTACCTATTCCCTTAATTTTACAGAGCCATGGCTGGGAGGTAAAAAACCAGTGTCCTTCAGTGTCTCCCTATCTCGAAGTGAGCAGTTTCGTGTAGATCCTAGGGATTTTAGACAAGTGGATAGAGATCAGCGATTTGTAATTACTGGAGCTACCGTAGGTCTCGCTAAAAGGTTGGAGTGGCCAGACCCCTACTTCCAGTTTTCTCAAGCACTTTCCTTACAGCATTACAATTTGAATAACTACCAGACGCGGTTGTTTAATTTCCCGAATGGTTACTCCAACAACATTGCTTATACGTTAGGAGTGGTACGTGACGATGTAGGTGTGAACCCTATTTTCCCAACTTATGGTTCAAAGTTCTCCTTAACGGCCAAAATGACCCTGCCTTACTCCCTCTGGAACGGTGTAGACTATGCAAACCTAGCGGATGATCCAGAATTCCAAACGAATGATCGGCCAGACCCGGCCAAAATTGATCAGGAACGTTTTAAATTTCTAGAATACTATAAAATTAAGTTCGATGGTACCTGGTATACACAACTTTATGATAAATTAGTACTGCAAACTAAAACTGAATTTGGTTTCTTGGGAGCTTACAACAACGATCGTGGATTGGTTCCATTTGAGCGATTCTTTGTGGGTGGTGATGGATTGGGATCCTTCTCGCTGGATGGACGTGATATCATTAGGATGCGCGGTTATGAGAATAGTGCCTTGACCACTAGTGCAGATGGAGATACGGTGTACAATAAATTCTCGCTGGAAGCCCGTTATCCCATCACTCTGGAGCAGGCCGCATCTATTTATGTATTGACATTTGCAGAAGCTGCAGGGTCGTACGATACTTTTAGGAGTTATAATCCGTTTGATGTGCAGCGATCTGCGGGTGCAGGATTGAGAGTGTTCATGCCGGCCTTTGGTTTGCTGGGTATTGATCTAGGTTATGGGTTCGATCCAGCACCTATCTCAAACAGTCTTGAGCCTAGTGGATGGCAAGTACATTTTATAATAGGCCAACAGTTCTAGAATGGCATGATTATTTCTTTAAAGCTATAGATTATGGGAAACAGGATTTCGTTTTTATTGATGCTGACTTTTTTGAGTTTCGCTTTCGCGAAAGCGCAAAGGGGAATACGAGTAGGCTACGTGGACATGAACTACATCCTGGAAAGCGTGCCTGAATACCAAAAGGCGTCCGACCAGCTGGAGCAGAAAATGCAATCCTGGAAGGTCGAGATCGAAAAAATGGAGTCTGTAATAGCACAAATGGAAAGCTCCTTAAAAAACGAGCGGGTGCTATTGACCAAGGAACTGATCGAGGAGCGTGAGGAAGATATCGAAATCAAACGCCAAGAATTAAGAGGTTACCAGCAAAAGAGATTTGGCGCACAAGGAGACTTTATCAAGCAAAAGCAGCAATTGATACAGCCGGTACAAGACCAGGTGTTCAATGAAATGCAAAAGATAGGCCAGCAAAAGAAATACGACATCATCCTGGAACGGTCTGAGGTAACCATGTTGTACAGCGACGACCGTCACGATTTGAGCGATGATGTGTTGAGAGCCATAGGAAGAACCGGTAAGATAAACGAGCGGGAAGAGGCCAGAGCTTCTAAAAACAGCCCGCCAACTGAAGGATCCTTGGACGAGCCATACCTGTCCGTGCAGGAAGCCTCTGATGCGCAGGAAAAGATCATCGCAAAACAAGAGGTCTTGAACGAGCGTGATGCCATTAGGGCAGAAAGAATCAGAGTGCGCGATAGCATTAAGGAAGCGCGAGCGCGGGAATACAAGGAGCGTCGTGAAGAGTTAATACGTGAGCGGGCCCGTAAAAAAGACAGTATTCTTGAAGCTCGTAAAAAGGCTAAGGAAACGAAGAATAACAACCCGCCTGGAGGCAATTAAATCTTTAGAACACATTATATTTGCAACCCGTTAGTAACAAGAAAATAAGAAAATTGAAAATGAAACAAGTAAAGAATATAATTTGTGCCGCCGCCTTCCTTTTGATGGGAGCCACCGCAGTAAACGCGCAAACATCTAGTAAAGTAGCTCATATTGCCTCACAGGAATTGGTAGAATCCCTACCAAAAGCTAAGGCCGCTGAAAAGCAATTGAGAAACTATGCAAAGACCTATGAGGCAGAATTAGTCAACATGGACAAATCATTGCAAACCAAAGCCCAGGAAGCTCAACAAAATGCGCCTAACCGTTCAGACGAGGAGAATCAACGCATTTTAGTACAGATCCAGGCAGACCGTAAAAAAATTGAAGAATTTTACACGAAGTCCCAAGAGTTTCTTTCCCAGAAAAGAACCGATCTATTGAAGCCAGTTTATACCCAAGCTCGTGAAGCGATCTTCAAAGTGGCGCGTGCCAAAGGGTTCGACTATGTTCTAGACTCCACCACAGGTACTGGTGTGATTATGGCGGATGGTTATGATTTAATGGCAGACGTAAAAAAGGAATTGGGTATTCAATAAAAAATATCCGTATTTATATTACAAACCGTCCCGAGCAACTCGAGACGGTTTTTTTTTGAGTAAATTGAAACTTCAATAAAGGAAGACTTGAACAAGGCAGCATTGGGATTTTTTGATAGTGGTGTGGGCGGTACATCTGTGTGGAAGGAAGTGATCCATTTGCTTCCCCATGAAAACACCCTCTATTTAGCCGATTCGAAAAACGCGCCCTATGGGGTGCGATCTGTACAGGAGATCATCGCCTTAAGCGTCAAAAACACAGAGTTCCTTCTTTCAAAAGGTTGCAAGCTCATCGCTGTGCCTTGCAACACGGCAACTACAAATGCGATTGATTACCTAAGATCCCACTATGACGTGCCTTTTATAGGCATCGAACCGGCAATCAAACCAGCGGCACTTCAGTCGGATACTAAGAAGGTAGGCATACTGGCTACTAAAGGCACTTTGTCCAGCAAGTTGTTCAAGACCACTCAAGAGAAATTCAGTCAGGATATCGATACTGTTGAAATAGTGGGTACGGGTATCGTAGAGCTTATAGAGGCGGGTAAAATGAACAGTAAGGAGATGAAGGTGTTGTTGGAGCGAATTACAGAGCCGTTTATGGTTTCAGGAATCGACTACCTGGTTTTGGGCTGCAGTCACTATCCGTATATCAAGCACCATTTACAGAAACTGCTTCCTAAAAATGTAAAAATCATAGATTCAGGAATCGCAGTTGCTCGGCAAACATTGGCCATATTGCAGGAGCGGCAGTTGCTTAATAAATCAGCCAGCCTGGGCAAACACCAGTTGTATTCTAATGCAGATGAAACTGTATTGCGTAAAATTGTCGGGACCGACGACAACAGATCTGTGGAGTATCTCGACTTTTAAGTTCTTAGAAGATGTTGAAAAGTCAAAGCCTTGATTTCTGGACGTTGAGGCGGCAAATCGTATTTTTAAATCTTTCTAAAACAATCACCCTTGGCAGACAAAAGTAAGAAGGTCACCCCTTTAATGCAGCAGTATAACAAGATCAAGACTAAATATCCTGATGCACTGTTGCTCTTCCGCGTGGGGGATTTTTATGAAACTTTTGGAGCCGATGCCGTTAAGACCGCTCGCATTCTCAATATTGTGTTGACTAACAGGAATAATGGGGGAGAGCGAACAGAACTTGCCGGCTTTCCACACCACTCGTTGAACACCTATTTACCCAAATTAGTCCGTGCCGGTGAGCGAGTGGCGATTTGCGATCAACTGGAAGACCCTAAACAGACCAAAAACATCGTCAAACGTGGCGTGACCGAGTTGATTACGCCTGGAGTCTCACTCAATGATGAGGTGCTCCAGTCGCGGTCCAATAATTTTCTGGCAGCCTTATCGCTTTCGCGAAATGTGTATGCCGTTGCTTTTCTGGACATATCTACAGGAGAGTTTCTGGTGAGTCAAGGAACACGAGAAGAAGTCGATAAGCTGCTTCAAAATTTCAACCCGAGCGAGGTGCTGGTTTCCCGAACTGACAAAAAGCAGCTCGCCAAAGACTTTCCCTATGACTTGCCCTTTTTCTACCTGGAAGATTGGGTATTCCAGATAGATTATGCCAGAGAAAGCCTGCTGAAGCACTTCAAGGTCAATTCTCTAAAAGGCTATGGCGTTGATAAACTCGATCAAGCCTTGATATCTGCCGGCGCCATTTTACACTATTTGGCAGAGACGCAGCACCATCAGATTGGACATGTGGCTACCATTTCCAGGATTGAAGACGATAACTTTGTTTGGATGGATCGATTTACGGTTCGTAATCTGGAGCTTTACCAGGCCCTTAGTACAGGTGCGGTTACGCTAATCGATGTGATTGATCAGACCACCACGCCCATGGGAGCTCGATTGTTGAAACGCTGGATGGCCTTCCCACTTAAGAACCTAGAACAAATAAAAAAGCGCCATGATGTGGTGGCTTACTTTAAATCAGAAAAACAGACTAGGGAAGCTATCAAGTCGCACTTGAAGAGCATGAACGATTTGGAACGACTGGTGTCTAAGGTAGCGGTGGGGAAGATTTGTCCGCGAGAGGTGATTCAATTAAAGAACAGCTTACAGTCTATCGCACCCATTAAGAAAATGGCGATGGAAGCAACAGACCGGTCGCTGCAAACCTCGGGCGAAAGCCTAAACAACTGCACCCACCTTATTGAGCTCATTCAAGAACGACTGGACGAGGAAGCGCCGGTAAATATTCTCAAGGGCAGGACGATCGCTACAGGGTTTCATGAAGAGCTGGATGAATTGCGTGGACTTGCCACCTCAGGCAAGGATTATCTAGATAGAATGCTGGACCGCCACTGTAAAGAAACGGGAATCAGTAGTTTGAAGATTTCCAGCAATAACGTGTACGGTTATTATATTGAAGTGCGTAATTCCCATAAAGATAAAGTCCCTGAAAGCTGGACCCGCAAACAAACGCTGGTCAATGCAGAGCGCTACATCACAGAAGAGCTCAAAGAGTATGAATCTAAAATATTAGGAGCTGAGGAGCGTATTTATGCGTTGCAACAGGAACTGTTTGAAAAAGTAGTCCAGGAAATCACCCCATTCATAAAACCCATTCAGGACAATGCGCATTTAATTGGCCAACTGGATTGTTTGATTTCCTTTGCAGACCAGGCAGTTTCCTCTAACTATACAAGACCTGAGCTACTAGACACTGACGAACTTATTATCAAGGGCGGTCGCCACCCGGTCATAGAAAAAATGCTGCCACCAGACAAGCCCTACATCCCAAACGATGTACAACTGGATCGAGACGAGCAGCAGATCATCATGATCACGGGTCCTAACATGAGTGGTAAGAGCGCGATACTGAGACAAACGGCATTGATCGTATTGCTAGCTCAAATGGGGAGCTTTGTGCCTGCAGACGAGGTGAAAATGGGAATCGTCGATAAGATCTTCACTAGAGTAGGAGCGAGCGACAATATTTCTCAAGGAGAATCCACTTTTATGACCGAGATGAATGAAAGCGCCAGCATCTTGAACAATGTGAGTGATCGCAGTCTGATCCTGCTGGACGAGATAGGCCGTGGTACCAGCACCTATGATGGAATTTCCATCGCCTGGGCAATTACAGAGTACCTGCACGAACATCCGTTTAAAGCAAAAACCTTATTTGCCACACATTACCACGAACTCAATGAGATGACGGAGCAATTTGCGCGTATCAAGAATTTTAATGTAGAGGTCAAAGAATTAAAAGACAAGGTGCTTTTCATGCGCAAGCTGATTCCTGGTGGGAGCCACCACAGTTTTGGGATTCATGTGGCTAAGATGGCTGGGATGCCGCAGCAAGTTATACGTAAAGCTGAGAAAATTTTGAAAACGCTGGAAAAGTCGCACCAGCGGGAGGATTCAAAGGCGGCTATGAAAGCGATACAGGAAGAGGAAATGCAATTGAGTTTCTTCAATCTGGACGATCCTTTGCTGGAAGAAGTGCGCAATGAGATCCTACAAGTGGACATTAATACGCTTACACCAGTGGAGGCATTGATGAAATTGAACGAGATCAAACGCATGCTGGTAGGAGCCGATAAGGGCGCTCGATAATTTTACGAATTTTCCTTTGTGGAATAGGGAAAGTTATTAAATTTGCATCCGCTTTGAAATTGTAATTTTAAAGCAGCCGTTCTTGATTTAATGAGAATAAACAATGCGAAAGTAGCTCAGCGGTAGAGCACCACCTTGCCAAGGTGGGGGTCGCGGGTTCAATCCCCGTCTTTCGCTCTTTTTTAATACCAATTTTTGTGTCGCTGACACAGTCGCTCGAGTGGTGGAATTGGTAGACACGTTGGACTTAAAATCCAATGGGTAGTAATGCCCGTACGGGTTCAAGTCCCGTCTCGAGTACTCTAAAGACCTATCTTAACCGATAGGTCTTTTTTTGTTTTATAAAAATTGTGGAAAATACAGAGGAGTTAAAATATCCAAAAATGCCTTGGGCAACGGAAGCCTCGTGTAAGCTAATGTCTCTCTTATTTCAAAGGCCTTTTTCTAATCTAGTTTAAAGTTCATCTCCAGCTAATGCGGTAACCTAGCCTTCAACAACCCATACACAAAAGTTCCCAGCAGAGCGCCGAAAATAACGATCAGTATAGATCCATAACCCGCACCGGCCAGCACATACATAGGACCCGGGCAGGCTCCCGCAAGTGCCCAGCCTAAACCGAAAATGATCCCGCCTATCAGGTAGCGCGCGATTCCTTTGTCTTTAGGTTGTAGTTTCAGGTCATTGCCACCCAGCGCTTTGATATTTTTAATTTTAAAAACCTGGATTCCTAGCACTCCTAATACTAAAGCAGATCCTATTATCCCGTACATATGAAAACTCCCAAACTGAAACATCTCATATATGCGGAACCACGATGCCGCCTCTGACTTGAACATAACGATGCCGAAGAAAATTCCAACGGCTAAATAAGTGATATATCTCATCTTCTAAAATATTAAGGGGTAGAGAAAGTGAACCATAACCAGTCCACCTATAAAAAAGCCGATCACTGCAATAAGTGAGGGCAGCTGCAAATTGCTCAGTCCAGAAATCGCATGGCCTGACGTACATCCACCCGCATAACGAGCGCCAAAACCTACCAAAAAACCACCTACTAATAAGCCGGCAATTACAAAGGGGTCAGATAAAGCTTCTAATGAAAACAACTCTGGCGGCATGTAACTCTTGCCCGCGCTTTCAATCTGATAATCGGTAGCGAGTTGCTGTGCCACCTCTGGGTTGATCTCAACCGTATTGTCGCTCATGTAACTTGAAGCAATAAAACCTCCTATAACCGCTCCTAGAACGACCATCAAGTTCCATCGCTCGGCTTTCCAGTCAAACTTGAAAAAATCTGCTGCTTTTCCTGCGCCTAGGGCAGAACAGGTGGTGCGCAATGGAGAAGACATACCAAATTGCTTGCCTACTAGCAACAACAAGAACATGACCAGAGCAATTAAAGGCCCAGCAACGTACCACGGCCAGGGTTCGTAAATCCAATTCATAATTGTATTAATTTTTGTAAAGGTCCTGCTTTCGCGAAAGCGGAACAGTAACTTAGGTTACACTGCACTTTATTTAATAGATTCCTCCTTCAGATCAAATCTTATTTCTGAACTCCTACACCTCAGGCTATTGAAACTCTTTGACGTCATCGCTCAAGTCATAAACGGTAGCCCCCTCCAGTTTTTCTTGCAAAATGCTGCTACCAGCAGCACTGCGGTAACCACCAGCGCAATGCACGACGATGGGCTTGTCTGTAGGGATGTTACTTGCAGTAGATCTCAGCTCGTTGAGTGGATGCGGCAGCGCGCTTTCAAAAAATTTCCCTCCATCAATCTCACTTTGATTGCGTATGTCCACAATGGTATAACGATCTGGATTTTGTTTGAAGTCCTCTAAATCTAGCGCACTTGTAGTTTCAAGATTGTTTTGGGCCAGTGTGATCACTTGAACCAGCTGGTTTTCATAGCCTATTTTAGCCACACGCTGTAAGATGTTTTCTTTATTCTCTTTAGCATCAATGACTAGGGTGAACTTCTCTTCTGGTTTGACAATGGCACCCAGCCAGGTTTCAAATTTAGCATTTTCAGAAACCGCTTGGATATTAAAACTACCTTCTAGGTGTCCTTTTTTAAAGGTTTTTTCATCGCGCATATCTACGATCAATCCAGTCGCAGTGCTTTGTTCCTCAAATGGGATGCTGTCAATGGCAGCCTTTACATTTTTTGCGCCTGTTTTATTGAGATCTACGTCAAAGCCAAAATAAGATGGAATGAACGGTTGCCCATCGAGCAAAGTGTCCATAAAGTCTTGTTTGCTTTGCTTTTTGAAAGCCCAGTTGTGACCTCGTTCCTCTCCTAGGGTGCTGCTACTGGCATCACTCATGCCTTTTCCACACAGGGATCCAGCACCGTGTGCCGGGTAAACTACGGCAGAATCTGGCAAGTCGTTAAATTTGTGTTGCATCGTTTCATGCATCATTCCTGCGAGCTCTTCCCGTTTTGCCTGCATATTGCCGGCTTTTTCACGCAAGTCCGGTCTTCCCACATCGCCTATAAAAAGGGTGTCCCCTGTAAAAAGTGCCGTTGTTGTCCCATCGCTGGCTACAATAGTAATACTGTCTGGCGAGTGCCCGGGAGTATTGATGGACTTTAAAGTAACGGCACCCAGTGTGATGGTAGCGCCATCATCAAATCCCTGATGCGGGTAATCTGCACCCGTCTTTTCACTGTTGTAAATAGTGGCGCCGGTGATGTGGTGCAGTTCAAGGTGGGAGCTTACAAAGTCAGCGTGTGGATGTGTTTCTATGATGGCAGTAATTTGTGCGTTGTTCGCTTTCGCGAAAGCGATATAGGCATCAGGATTGCGCTCCGGGTCTATAACAGCCATTTTCCCGTTGCTAACGATGGCATAGGAATAATGGGATAGGGGCTTATATTCAAATTGTTTGATGTTCATAATTCGTATTTTAAGGATAGTATAATGGGCCTGTAAAGGGTTGCGACCCGAGATGTGTTGTCTAGTTTTTAGTTATTGACGCTTTTATAAGGCCAGGACATAAACCCGCCTTCTAGTTCATATATTTTTTCAAAGCCCAGTTCCTGAAGCCGGATCGCAGATTTTGCACTGCGGCTTCCAGAGCGGCAGTACAAGTAAACGGGCTGGGTCTTGTCCAGTTTCTCAAAAGCTGCATTGAACTCTGCTTCTAAAAAATAGTCGATATTCATTGCGTTTGGAATGGCACCTTCCTCAAACTCTGCTGCCGTTCTCACATCTATCAATTGGAGGGTATCTTTTTCAATAGCTTTTTTAAACTCTGCGGGAGTCAGCACCTCCACCATCTTGTTTTCCTGTGCTTTTAAAGCTGAAAAAGAACTGAACAGCAAGGCAAATAAAAAGAGGTGTCTGGTCATCTGGTTATTCATAACGTCTGATTTTATACAAAAATAGAGTTCATAGCGCACATTATAGGTAACCTTTGTTACCCAGCTAGTTCTTTGAAGATAATGTAAACGCCCATAATAAGGACAAACCATCCGAAGCCTTTCTTCAACTTTTTGCCGTCTATAAAGCGATTGAGCCACATTCCTAAAAATATACCTGCGATGGATACAAGGGTAAAGGACACTAGAAATGTCCAGTCGATGTCAAGGTTTTGAACGTCACCTACAAACCCGATAAGGGAATTGATGGCAATGATAAAAAGCGAGGTGGCGATGGCCCTTTTAATAGGTATTCCCGCCAAGAAAATCAATGCAGGCACGATCAAAAATCCACCACCAGCGCCTACCAGTCCAGTAACCATGCCCACCCCCAAAGCTTGTAGGATTAAAATAGGATAATGAATCTTATCAGGTTTTTCTTCTGGAGGCTGCTTCTTGTCCCTGATCATTGCAATGGAAGCCATCAACATCACCACCGCAAAAAAGAGCATGATCGCCAGGTTTTTTGTCACCATAAAACTACCTATAGCAAAAAGATCATTAGGAATGGCGGGTATGAGATAGGCTCTGGTAAGATAAACGGCCGTAAATGCGGGAATAGCAAAGATGATCGCAATCTTGAAGTTGATCATTCTCTTTTTTATGTGCTGGATGGCGCCTGCTAGGGAGGTCGTTCCCACCACAAATAGAGAATACCCAGTGGCTACTACAGGGTCTAATGATAAGGCATACACTAAAATAGGAACGGTCAAGATCGAGCCGCCGCCGCCTATCAGTCCCAACACAAGTCCTATAAAAAGGGCTCCCACATAAGCCAGTATTTCTATGAATTCCATATCTCTATACTTAATGAAGGACAAAACTATCCCTATCGAGCTTTAAGTTGAGTAACTCTTGTTACAGGACTTCAATAAAACTGCGGTGCAGTTTTATCTTATGGTTGTTTTCCATTTTTTTGAGTAATCTTGAGACCACCACACGGCTGGTATGCAGGTCTTTTGCTATTTCTTTATGCGTGGTGTACAGGTGCTTGCTGTTGCCTATTTTTATTTTCTCATTGATGTAGTTTTCCAGACGTTCGTCCATATTGTTGAAGGCGATATTGTCGATGCTCTCAAGAAGCTCCATCATGCGCGTGTGGTAACTGTTGAAGACAAAGTTGCGCCAGGTCTTGTATTTACTGGACCATTCTTCCATTTTCCCTATGGGAATCATCAATAATTTTGCTGGAGTCTCTGTTACTGCATGGATCTCACTTCTAGTATTTCCTAGACAACAGGTCATGGTCATGGCGCAGGTATCGCCTTTCTCTAGATAGTAAAGTAGGAGCTCATCGCCATCAGCATCTGGGCGCAGGATCTTGATACTTCCTGATAATAGCAAGGGCATGGACTTGATATACTGTCCAGGTTTGATAAGGTCGTGACCTTCTACCACTTCCATTAACAGTCCTACACCTTTGATTTCATCAATAAGTGCAGGTTCAAACTGGGAGCCATAGGATTGCTGGAGTTCCTCGATCATGGTAAGCGTTTTTTAAAATAGTCTGTTTGAAATATAAAGAGATAAGAAAGGAGTTCTACTATTTAGGGAATAAAACTATTGGTTTCTTTCTTGGCTGTTTTTAATGTTGCTTCCTGCAAATACTTCTGTAAACGCAACCACTCCAAAGGAGAAATGGCTTTCCGCTCTATGGTAGTAGTTGATTTTTTTATTGGGACAGTGGCTCAAAGCAAAAAGCCATCACAAATTGCGACGGCTCATATAGGTGTTTAATAAAGAATAAAATTTCTATGGTATCTCAATACATTAAATCGTATTGAGTAAAAGAGCATCTTAGTTATCGTCAGTGTTGTGCACTTCTTCTTCATATTCGTGTTCAAGCTCATCGCCAGCAGCTTCGATTTCGTTGCCCACTTCTTCTAGGTTGTCTTCTGTGTCTTGTGCTGCAGATTCAATAGTGTCTTCTGCTTTTTCTCCAGTAGATTCACGGCAAGATGTTGTTCCCAACAATAGACCTAATACTGAGAATGTAAGTAGTACTTTTTTCATTATAGTTAGTTATGAGTTAAGGGGGTAAAGGTATTTTATTTTGGGGATTTCACACGTTAAAGTTTTAGTCACTCCACCTTCTCGCTCAGGTATTTCCAGTACCGCTTCGGCACGTGTTGCAGGTGCAGTTTCATGTTTTTGCGCGACTCGATGTTGGTACTCTTAAAATATTGGTTCCAGAGATCGCGGTAGTTGTTTTCGCTTTCGCGAAAGCGGGAACCTTTCACGCCTCCCGTATTGACGATGCCGCGTTGAGGTTTGGGATCCTTGAAATCTATGGTCACCTCTACCACTTCCTTAAGATCATAGTAGATGCCGAAGTTTCTTTTCAAGTCATAGATCACCCATTTCTGGTCTGCATAGCGCTTCTCAAAGTGGCTGGCAATAAGCGGCAACACATTGAAATCAGGCTCGCAGTTTGCATAAAAGAGCTGGTCCTCAATCAAGTGAAAGCGTATGAAGGCCTCCATACGGTGCTTCTCGCGGCCTACCATTTTAGCAGCTTGCGATACCTTTAGAATCTTGGGGTTTCCCAGATCTCCCAGCGGCGAGCCGCCCAGATCAAAAGTGGTCTTGCAAAAGTCAAACAGGTAATGCTCAATATTCTCCTCTTCACTCAAAAAGGCGCGGTACAAGGTGTTGAACGCATCGGTATCTAGGAGTTGTTTGAGTTTCTTCCCCACGCGACCTGCCTTTTCTAGATCAGTCAAGATGTGTTGTATCTCTCCGAATAACTGCGTCTGCGCCCTGTGTTCTGGCTGGATGGTGGGGTTTTTGAGTTTATGGGAATAGACGTCAAAAACACTAGACAGGAAACCGTTGAAACTGCCATCATATGTCAATAACCTGCTCATGAAAATAGGCTTAGCTGGTTCGTAAAATTCTTGCTGTACTTACTGCTTCCGGTCAACAGGATCTGGTTTTTGATCTGTATTCCCGTGAGGTCGCGCCGTTCAAACTCCCTAGAGTCACAGGTCAAGAAATACTTGCTGCGGTTTATTGAGATGCCTATGGCTTTGAGATGTTCCCAGTTGAGTTTCCTATAGCGGCGTGCACTTAAGATCTTCCCGACGGACCGCATTCCCACACCGGGAATGCGAGCCAGCATCCGCTTTTCTGCTTTATTAATATCCACAGGAAACTGATCCAGATTGCGCAGTGCCCAAGAGAGTTTTGGGTCGATGTCCATATCTAGATTTTGATGCTGGTCGTTCAGGATCTCCCGCACGTCAAAACCGTAAAATCGAAGTAACCAGTCTGTCTGATACAATCGGTTTTCCCGCATCATGGGAACTTCAGTGCCTATTGCCGGCAATCTGGAGTCGTCTGCTACGGGAATGTAGCCGCTGTAGTAGACGCGCTTCATATCGAACTTGTTGTAAAAGAAGTTTGCGCTGTACATAATATCGCGGTCGCTCTCGCCGGTGGCACCCACGATCATTTGGGTACTTTGACCGGCGGGTGCATAGATGGGTGTGCTCCTGATCAGTTTCTTTTCTGATTTGTAGATCTGTATGGATTTCTGTACCGCTTTCATGGGCTGGATAAAATCCTTGTGATCCTTATCTGGCGCTAGTAGTTTAAGTCCTGCTTTGGTTGGGATCTCGATGTTGACAGATAGGCGATCTGCATATAGCCCAGCTTCCTGCATGAGTTCATCGCTGGCACCTGGAATGGATTTGAGATGGATATAACCGTTGAAGTTTTCTTCCAGGCGCAGTTTTTTTGCCACGCGTATCAACCGTTCCATCGTCGCATCTGGACTTTTAAAGATCCCAGAACTTAGAAACAATCCCTCAATGTAGTTACGTCTATAGAAATTGATAGTCAGATCCACCACTTCCTGAACCGTAAAGGCAGCGCGTTTGATATCATTGGACTTGCGGGTCACGCAATAGGCACAGTCAAAGATGCAGACGTTAGTCAGCAATATCTTGAGCAGTGACACACAACGGCCGTCCTCTGTATAACTGTGGCATATTCCCATGCCGCTGGAATCTCCCAGGCCTTTATTCTTGTTTTGTCGTTTGCTGCCGCTACTACTGCAGCTCACGTCATATTTTGCCGCATCTGCCAGTATTTCTAACTTTTCTTTTATTCTCTCGTAGTTCATGTTTTCTTCTATTTGTCATCCCGCCGTAGGGCGGGATCGTCTGTTGGCACTCCAATTCCTGTTTATATCACCCGCCGTAGGTGGGACCGCTCGCTTAAATTCGATGCGGCCGGTCAATCGTCATGCCGCTGCAGAGCGGCATCGGTTTGTCATTACCGCAATATTTGTCAAGCATCACCACGGCTTAAATTATTCCCGCACTTTCCCAGGTTTTCTTCCTGCACCCGGTTGATGGACGCGTACATCTTCCATCTGGAATTCAGTTTTTCTGTGGCCGTTGCCATTGCCCATGCGGCGATCGCGCAGGCTGGCCTGTTTTTCCAGCCGCTGCATGGTCTGTGGGTTGTCCTCTGCATACCGCGGATCCTGTATGTAATCTGCCTTTCTCATGCCGTGTACCTCGATGGAATAGAAATCAAATTCTTCCACTACTTTTCCATAGACGGCATAAATACCGCTTCCGCGAAAGGTGATTCTAGCAGCCACCGGTGGGAACATGACGGTATCGAAAAAGTGACCATTGCGATCTAGGAATGTCCCAAACTGCATCCGTTTTCCATTGCTCGTGTGTGTTGTTTTGATATTGACTACATAACCGTAGATAAGGATCATCCCGTCCTTGTGCGCGATCAGATCTTCACGGGTATTTCTATTGCGAGGCTGCTCTACCAAAAGGTCAAAATGGGAGCACAAGGGAAAGCCCAGCAATTCAATCTGCTCAAAGGCAAGTTCCTGTTGGGTGGTTGTTAGCTTAGGAACGCTGGCCTGCCTGAACTTAGGGACAAACAGCTTTTGTTGCAGTGCTTTCTTTGGTGTCTTATCCATTTTAAAATGCGCCTGCCACAACAGCTCATACCGATCCATTCCCGTAAACCTAAAGGCATTGATGCGCAGTAAAATGGATACTTGATCAATGCTTATCGCTACCCTATTTATAAAATCCTCCAGTGAATGGAAAAAACCATCCTGCTGCCGTGCCTCGACTATACGCGTCATTGTTCTCTTTTCCAGTTCCTTTAGGTAGCTGTAACCTAGATAGATGGTGGTGCCTTTGATCGTATTGGCCACATCACTTTCATTGATGCATGGTGCCTCAATGGTGGCACCACACATTCTTGCCTCGTGGACATAAAGCTCTGGATGGTAGAAACCACCGCCGTTATTGAGTGTTGCCGTCATATATTCCAGCGGGAAATACCGTTTCAAGTACAGACTCTGGTAGCTTTCCACTGCGTATGATGCAGAGTGACCTTTCGCGAAAGCGTACCCAGCAAAACTCTTGATCTGGTTCCAGATTTCCCGGGATTCTGCAGGATCATGACCCTCGTTGAGGCAGTTGGAGAAATATTTATCCTCGACTTTCTGGAACTCCTCGCGGGATCTGTATTTGCCGCTCATCCCTCGACGCAGCACGTCTGCCTCGCCCAGATCGAGTTTTGCATAATGGTTTGCCACCTTGATCACATCTTCCTGATAGACCATGATCCCATAGGTTTCTGGCATGATACTCTGCATGATGGGATGCGCCTCTGCCCGTTTTTCTGGATAACGGGTGCGCAGGATAAACTCGCGCATCATACCGCTTTGCGCCACGCCTGGACGAATGACTGAGCTCGCCGCGACTAGTCCTATGTAATCGTTGGTGGCCAGTTTGCTCAACAGCATGCGCATTGCGGGCGACTCGATATAAAAACAACCGATGCATTTTGCCTGCGAGATCATGGCGTTGATGCTCTCGTCTTTCATAAAATCTTTAGTGCCGCTGCGCACGTCTGCTATATGGGCATTGGGCTGATTGATTTTTACAAGCTCGATGGCATCCCTTATTTTCCCTAGACCACGCTGGGCGAGAATATCAAACTTGTGAATACCTGCATCCTCTGCAATGTGCATGTCAAACTGTACGGTAGGATAGCCCTTGGGCGGCAGGTTTGTCGCGCTGTAATAATGGATAGGACGCTCTGTAATGAGAATGCCGCCCGCATGGATGCTGGTGTAGTTGGGCATGTCTTGTATTTGCGCTCCATATTTGAGAACAAGTTTATGGATGTGGTCGATTTTTGATTGGTCATAATTTCCTGTGCTGAGCATATCGATATCGGTTTTAGGAAGTCCAAAGACTTTTCCCAATTCCCTAATCACAGCTCTATACTGGAAGGTGTTGTAAGTACCCAATAATGCTACATTTGCCCGTTTCCCGAATCTTTCAAAGATGAATCTGGTGACATCCTCGCGGTCATCCCATGAAAAATCCAGATCAAAATCTGGCGGGCTGGTCCTGTAATCGTTGATAAATCGCTCAAAATAAAGATCCAGATCAATGGGGTCCACCTCTGTAATTTGGAGCAGATAGGCGAGGATGCTGTTAGCACCACTGCCGCGGCCTACATAGAAATAGCCCTGCTCGCGGGCATATTTACAGATCTCCCAATTGATCAGGAAATAGGCGACAAAACCTTTATTTGCCACCGTCCTGATTTCCTTCTCAATACGCTCCGTAATATCAATGGTTCTTTTTTTATAGCGTAGCGGCACTCCTTCCTCAGCTAGTTCTCGCAACAACGCAAGGTCAGCAGCTTCATTATCGGGTTTGTCCCTGTGATAGGCTTTTTGATTTGCATTGAGGAGTGACTTGTCGTAATCAAAACTGATGCTGCATTGCTCGAGTAATTTTTTTGTGTTCTCCACGATAAACGGATAGTCGGCAAAGGCTTTCTCAAGATCTGCAACGGGAATCATTTGATCCTTTAGATTGCCTTGCTGTTCTACGGGAAGTTGACTCAGCAATATGTTGCGGTCGATGCAGCGCAGCAGCCTGTGTTTATTGAAGTCTGTCTGGTTTCTAAACGTGAGGGTTTGTAAAACAACTAGTTTATCCTTGAGTTTCAGGTAATCGGTAAAAGGTAGTTTGCGCAAATGGTCTGTAGATACGCCTATGAATTCGCTTTCGCGAAACCTGCCTTCCAAGGCACGACAGGCAGGGCGGATTTTCCCCAGTTCCATTACTTTTTTCAGGGGATAGACGATAAAGGCATTCTCAAACGCTGGAGCCTCATCAGGAATAAGGATTTTGTTCTCCAGGTGGTGGGATAGGTAGGTGTTCAGTTCTTGAAATCCAGCATTGTTCCTCGCAATGCCCACATACAGTTGTTGATGCTCATTGCGGAAGTCAATGCCTATCACAGGTCTTTGCGGCTTTCCTTCCAACAGCCTGACAAAATTGAGACAGGCACTGGTATTGTTGATGTCCGTAAGTACGATCGTTTCCAGACCATTTTCCACCGCAAGATCAATCAGCTCCTCTTCTTTAAAAGTGCCGTAGCGCAGTGAATAATATGTGTGGTTGTTGAGGTACATTTTTTAAATTTTAAATCCCAAATCCCAAATCCCAAATCCCAAATCCCAAATCCCAAATCCCAAATCCCAAATCCCAAATCCCAAATCCCAAATCCCAAATCCCAAATCCCAAATCCCAAATCGAGTTACTCTATCTCAGTTTTTCGGAGAGCATTGATAAAGTATATTCAGAAAAGCCTGTTGATTTTAGCTCCGAGGTAGCTCTCGACTTCGCTCAAGCAAGTATTTTTCTCATCCTCTCATCCTCTCATCCTCAAAAACGCTAAACTTTAACTCATGGATGACTCTGCATTCACTCTAAAAATCCAATTTCCTCTAACCTCTAACCTCTAACCTCTAACCTCTAACCTCTAACCTCTAACCTCTAACCTCTAACCTCTAACCTCTAACTATTGCTTCCTATGCGCAAGAACTACTGGCGGCAATCCATTGAAGGGATTCATCATTCTACCTATGGTTCTTGCCTCCATTCCTGCTGCCTTAATAACCATCCTATCGCCATACTTTTCTCTGATCTTATCCATTGCGCTGTATAGGTTGAGTGCACTCTCATCATCGTCAAACAGATTGATTTGATGATTGCCACTCACCAGGTGGGAGAAGCGTATGCCTATCAACCTGACAAGTACCCTCCGGTTGTGTAGGCGTCCAAAAAGGTCAAGTATCTTTGGGATTAATAGGTGGTCTGCGCTGCAAAAGGGTATGCGCATCTGTTTTGAATAGGTATTGAAATCAGAATACTTGATCTTTACATTGATGCAGGCCGTGAGTTTGTCGCCGCGCCGTAACTGGTAGGCAAGGTTTTCAGTCATTGCAATGAGTATGGATCTCAATCGTGCAACGTCAATGGTGTCTTTATCAAAAGTACGCTCTGTGCTGATGGACTTACGTTCGTTAAATGCAATCACTGGCCGGTTATCCACGCCTTGAGCGCGTCTCCAGATCATGCTGCCGTTTTTCCCCAATACATTGATCAGCATTTCTTCCTGCATTTCTTGTAGGGTATGAATGCGTCTAACGCCCAGATGTCTGAGTGTTTGATAGGTTTTGTCGCCCACTTGTGGAATTTTCTTGATGGACAGCGGCGCCATGAATTCTTTTTCAAACCCGCTACTAATCATTAGTTGGCTATCAGGCTTTGCTTCTCCTGTTGCGATTTTTGACACTACCTTGTTGATGGATAAACCAAAGGAAATGGGCAGCCCTGTTTCACTGATTACCTTGTTGCGCATTTCAGTAGCCATTTTATAACAGCCATAAAATTTATCCATTCCCGTAAGATCTGCATAAAACTCATCGATGCTTGATTTTTCAAATAGAGGCGTTTCTTGTTTGATGATTTCTGTAACCTCGTCAGAATATTTTGAGTAGGTGCCCGCATTTCCCCTGATGACAATGGCCTCTGGACAAAGTTGTCGTGCAAGTTTCATGGACATGCCGCTGTGAACACCGAAGCCTCTAGTCTCGTAACTACAAGCTGCCACAACGCCACGATCACTCGTGCCGCCCACTAGTAAGGGTTTGTTCTTAAGGCGTGAATCCATCTTTCTTTCTACGGAAACATAGAAGGTGTCTAGGTCGATGTGTAAGATTTGCTTTTCCATAAGACTTATTTGTCTTCGATACTATTTTTTGTGGGATCACTGATTCTTTAAAAGACTGAATTACTCGTTATTTTCTTGAATCAGGTGGTCAAAAAACCCCACGAGGTTTCCCTGTGAGGTTGAAGGTTTGAAAAGGAGGTTTTTAATATTAATTAATCTTCCATATTTCTTAGAACAAGATCATTGACAATAGGTTCTAGATCATTGATGAGTACATCATATTCCATTGCATTAGAAAACTGGATGCCGTTGCATTGCAGGACTTCGTTTAAGGTGTCGTAGACTTTTTTGACCAGACACTCCGTATCTGCTACCTTGTCTTTCCATGTTTTTAATGATACACTAGACACGGGCTTTTTTCTGGAGGCCATTAACACTTGGACTCTTGCTGCGAGATCTGTTTTTATATGTTCTATGTTCATGGTTTATAATTTTAAAAAAGAACGAATTGGTCGCCTTCTACAAGGCGTTCCTCACGTATGGTTAGTGAATCATCTTCTGCATACTTGAGGCGTTCATAAAGGCACCGGTCATAGTCCTTAAACAACTTCTCACCGGTAGGCTTGAGCAACTCCAGGCCATTTGCATCTGGATTCTTTATTTTTTGGGAAATGGGATAGGCGTTGAACCCTTTGGAGTCGAAGGGTTGCATAATGGCAGTAAGTTCTGCTACGGACAGGTCTTTGTCCAGCCATTTTTCTTCTTGTTTTCTGGTAAGGACCACTGGTGCACGATGGTGCCCTATGCGGTGGATCAAACGATTTGCGGCGCTTGTTACTATGGCAACGGTATGATGCTGCTCTCCCGTCAAGGGATGTTGCCATACATCATAGATTCCTGCTAGTGCAAAGGGACCGCGATCCCTATTGGGGTATACCAGGTATGGCTTGTTGAGTTTTTCCTGTTTCGGTCCCTCAATAAAAGCATCGACAAGAACTAAACATCGTTGTGATTTGATCGCATGACGGAACATGGGCTTCTGGAAGATTCCTGCTGTCCCGTTGTAATTGGGATCATTTTCTGGATTGCTACTTCCTTCTGCACGGGCATTGATCATATAGGTTTGCTTGTGTGCCCAGTGCGGTGTGAATCCTAAAGTAAACATCTGGATGTGGTTGGGCTGCTCACCGGTGATTACTGGGATCTTGTTGCCGGCACTTATGTTTACATTTTCCTGTAGGTGAGCACCTTTCGCGAAAGCGGCATTAAAGCGCGTTTCCAAAAGTGCTGCTGGTGTAATGACGGATGCTCTTCCACACATAATGATTGAATTTAGGAAATATTCCAAGTTATATTCTCGATTGAATTTCAAAAGTATGGAATAATTCCTAATAAATGGAAATAATCCAATGTTAAAATTGGAAATATTCCTAAAAAGAATATATTTGTCTTATGGCACAAGAGATTTCAACGGAGGCAAAGAGGTTTAAACAGGTACGAGAGGACCTAGGAAAGACACAAAGTGAGTTTGCAGACTTGCTGGATGCGGGCAGTACAACGGCAGATATTGAGCGCGGTAAGAAGAAGATCACGGGCAAGATCGTTACTGAGCTGTTGCGGCAATTTCACATCAACCCTTTATGGTTGTATGGGAACAGCTATAACAAGTTTTTGGAAACGAGTCAAAGTACCTCACCTAAAATTATTACCATGGACACCAGCGAGCGGGAGAATATGATCATGGTACCCATAAAGGCCAGTGCGGGTTATGCGAGTAATGTGCTGGATACAGACTGGTATAATGAGTTGCCGGCATTTCATATCCCGCTGCCTCAATATAAGGAGGGGAGTTATCGTGCATTCCAGGTCAATGGCGATAGTATGTTGCCGGTGTTGCAACCTAGTGAATGGGTCATGGCGCGGGCGGTGGAAAGTGTACGTCAGGCAAATGACAACAAGATCCACGTGGTGGTTACTCCAGATACCGTTGTGGTAAAGAAGCTGCGTAAGACAGAATCGCCAGAGGGTATTTTATTAATCTCGTTAAATAGGGATTACCCGGTCATCGAGCAACCGGTGGCAGACATAAGTGAGTTATGGGAAGTCAATTCAAAACTTAGTTTTGATCTAGATGTCTATGAAGGCCAGGAGGCTATGATTTCTTTAAAACAAGGTCTGGATAGCTTGAGAAGTGAAATTGCAAGCATAAAAAAAGGAACCCTTTAGGGTTCCTTTCTAATTCAATATATGAATAGGATCAATCTGGATCACCCTTAGTAGGGTTGGTATCATAACTTTCATCATCGTCACTGTCTTCAGCATCTGGTGCAAGTTGTTCTACTTCTACTGTTTTCTCTTCACGACAACTTGTAAAAGTTGGAGTTGCAAGTACAATGATTGCCAGTATTAAAAAGATCTTTTTCATAATACGATAATTTATGCGCCTTCTTCAGTGCCCATGTCTGTGTCTTCCATATCGTCTGCTGCATCTTCCATGGCATCTTCCACGTCATCAGCTGCATCTTCCATGTCATCAGCTACTTCTTCAGTAGTTTCTTCAACTGTTGTTTCTTCTCTACAAGAAGTAGTGAACATAGATACTGCAAACAAGGCAATAAATACTAATGTCAATTTTTTCATTATTAAAAGTTTTTAGGTTAAGGGGTTAAAGATAAAAATGATATGGTGTAAACCATAACTTTTACTTAAAAAAGCTATTTAAACAGGAGCTTTTATGATAAAAGGAGTAGATCGATTAGTTATCGTCTCCTATTTGGTCGATTTGATTATCGATTTCTTTGTTTACTTCGCTATCTACTTTTTCACCAGCTCTTTCTAGAATACCCCCTCTTTCTTCAGGAGTACTTTCTGTAGTAACTTCTACTTCCTTAACGATAGTTTCAGTTTCTTTTTCTGAGTCACGACAAGAAGTCAACGCAGTTGCTCCCATTAAAACGGCAGCCATTACAAATACGATTTTTTTCACGGTTGAATGATTAAATGATTAAGGCCGCAAAAGTATTTTTTTAGCGGTTCCCTTTTGCTAATGTTCTCATAACTTATTAACAGTCTAACTTACTCATTTATATATTTATAGAAAACAGAATATGGGATTTTATAAAATGTTTTCTTTCTTAAGAGAGCTTCAGGAGAACAATAACAAAGATTGGATGGATGAGCACCGCAGTGAATATCATGAAGTGCGAGACTGGTACATCTCGTGGCTTAATGAATTGGATGCTGAATTAGAGAAGGTAGACCCAGACTATCACTCTACTACTGGCAAGCGTGCTATCAATAGAATAAACAACAACTTACTGTATCACCCCAACAAGCCTGTATATAAAGATCACTTCGGTGCAGGATTGGATTTATCGAACCATGGAAAACAGGGCGATTTTTATATACACTTAGGAACTAACGGCTGTTTTATCGCTGGCGGATTTTATAAGCCTAAAAAGGAAGTCCTAGATTCCATAAGAGATGCCATTGATTATAATGGCAAGGAGCTCAAGAAGATCATCGATAAAAAGTCGTTTAAAGATACGTTTGGTGAATTAATTGATGATGGCGACTCCTTAAAGACATCTCCTAAGGGGTATTCTAACAACCATGAACATATCGATTTACTCAACAGGAAGACTTTTGCAGTACAACATGAGATCACACAGAGGGAGGTGATGCGAGAAGATTTCAAATCTAAATGTGTGGAGATCTATAAGGAAATGCTGCCTTTTAGGAAGTATTTGAACAAAGCAGTTACGGTTTAATCCCTAGGTTCATATACTTTCAACACAGCTCCCATCCCATAGTTGTCGTGACCAGACCGCACCAGTTTACTGTTAGGGTTATAGGTGAGGTCAAAAGGCTGCCAGGTTTTGTTATTAAAGAAGATGCGGCGCACCCATGTTTTTTTACCTTCTACTTCATCAGTGAAGGGCAATAAGGGGCGGTAGGTCGTAGATACTTTTTCCATTCCCCTACGGGTTCTTATTTCCCGATATTTTTTAGCATCAATCAGCTTCCCATCTGGATAGGTGTACCCCAAGACTTGAATAGAAGCAAAAATACCACCCTGCGGAATCTGAATCCCCAACTCCTCAATGTCCAGTTCATAGACCTCGTCGCTCTTTTCAGTGATTATAAAAGTTTGAGAAGGGTAGAATGACTTGTCTCTAGGAGCACCACTTTCATTAACGTCATAAAATTGAACCCTGAAAAGTGTTGAAAAGGCCCGCAGCTTTCCTTTATTACTAGATTGACTTTCCTCAAGAACCACTGGTATTCTTAAGGTTTTGAGTAGAGTAGGGTTTCCATCGTATCGTTCAAACTTTATAGCCACTTCAGATTCCACGGTAGGGAGCCAGCAATCAAAGTAGTTGTCGTGTACGATGGCATCGATTTCTTCTTCCTCAAACTTCCCGTCTAACCGGGCTTGTACAATTACCGCATCCAGTTGCGCTGTAGCGGGATCTAGGTAAAGTGTGCTCTCAATACCATCTGCAGCGACCTTAAGATCTTCATAACCTATGGAGGTAACGGTAAGGGAATCAACGTCTGGGTATCGCTTTCGCGAAAGCGTAAAAACCCCATCCCCATCTGCAAAGGTTCCTTTCCCATTGCCGAAGCTGATCGTAGCAAACGAAACCGGCTCCTTAGAATCCCGATCCAACAAGGTGATCTTTTGCGCTGTTATCGTCCAGAAAGACAGGAATAAGCTAAGAAATAAGAAGCTCTTCATCAATTGTTTTTAAGTATTCCAGCACATGACCTGTAGCGCCCGTATTACTATTGACCCAATGTCCACAAATCATGCCCGTTTTATCCCTCAAAAAGTCATCCCTAAAAAGGGTGTCCATGGTCTCGCTGAACTCTGCAGGGGTTGCAATAGAAAACAGGCCGCCCAGATCCTCGAGTTTTCCAGCCTCTGGATATTTTTCATAATTCTTACCTATCACGACCGGCACGCCAAAGGTAGCTGCTTCCAGTATGTTATGTAATCCAGAAGTTCCCATGCCGCCACCCACATAAGCCACATCTGCATAGCTGTAGGCTTTAGTAAGCAAGCCTATGGTGTCGATAATCAGGACGCTCGTATCCATTTTCAATAGCTTTTGATGCTTTTTAGCTTCTGACCAGCTTATCGTATCAAAAACTAAGGATTGTTTCAGGTCGTCCATCTGCTCCGTGCCTACCTCATGCGGTGCTATGATGACTTTGATTTTTTTTGATACGTCGTTCTTGACCAGCCAGGGCCGCATAACGTCAATATCCTTAGGCCAGCTGCTACCTATTACTAGACAGGGTTTTCCATCGATAAACTGTTCCAGCTGTGCTAGGGTATTGTCTCTTTCAATAAGTTGGCTGGCGCGATCAAATCTCGTATCACCGCTGACACTTGCATTTTCAAACCCCAATTGCCTCAATTCTCGCAGGGAAGATTCATTTTGCAGGAAGAAATGGTGAAAGGCTTCCAGCGAGCTGGTCATCCACGAGCCATACCATTTATGGAAACTCATCTTTTCACGGAAGATCCCGCTAACTAATAGGGTAGGCACTTCTCTCGTTTTAAGCGCGTTCAAATAATTGGGCCAAAATTCATATTTGACCATAATAGCAAGTGATGGGTCCACCAGATCCATAAATTTATTGACACAAGACACCGCATCTATGGGCAGGTAACAGACAACATCGGCTAGTTTTGTATCTTTTTTGTTCTCGTAGCCTGATGGCGAGAAAAAAGTGAGTACGATTTGATATTTCTTTCGGTTGAGCTTTTCCAGCACGGGCACGATTTGTTCGTATTCGCCCAGTGAGGCAACGTGTACCCATATTTTTGGGATGGTACTCTTGACTTTGGTGTCCAGGATGTGCCAGGAACGTTCCCGACCTTGTGATCCCAGCTGCATTTTCTTGTTGAAGAAACCGGCTAATGGGAGGCTCGCTTTCGCGCAAGCGGAACCCACATCGTAAATACATTTCAAAATAGGCATAGGTTCAAAAATACCACAATTTGTGCGTTGGGCGATGCGCAACTTATATCGTACTTTTACACTAATGCCGCTGTTTACAGCCATTAAATTTAGAAAAAACGCATGCGCAAGATTCAAATGGTGGACCTGAAGGGTCAATACGAAAAAATTAAAAGCGAGGTCGATGCAAACGTGATGGAAGTCATTGAGACCACTGCCTTTATCAATGGGCCTGAAGTTCATGCCTTTCAAAAGGAACTGGAAGAATACCTTAATGTAAAACACGTGATTCCCTGTGCTAACGGTACAGATGCCTTACAAATAGCCATGATGGGCTTAGGCTTGAAGCCAGGTGACGAGGTCATTACCGCAGACTTTACTTTTGCCGCTACGGTAGAAGTGATTGCATTACTACAACTCACTCCCGTACTGGTAGATGTCAACCCGTACGATTTTAATATAGATATCGAGGCGGTAAAACGAGCGATCACGCCCAAAACCAAAGCTATTGTTCCTGTTCACCTTTTTGGGCTGGCAGCAAACATGGACGAGATCATGAAACTGGCGGAAGAGCATGATTTATTTGTGATTGAAGACAACGCACAAGGAATAGGAGCCAATTACATGCACAGCAATGGATCCAAATCTAAAACTGGAACCATAGGCCACGTAGGGACTACCTCCTTTTTTCCTTCAAAAAACTTAGGCTGTTACGGTGACGGCGGTGCCATTTTTACCAACGATGATGATCTTGCGCACGGCATACGCGGCATTGTCAACCACGGGATGTACGAGCGCTACCATCATGATGTGGTGGGTGTGAATTCCAGACTGGACTCCATGCAGGCTGCGGTGTTGCGCATCAAGTTGCGCCATTTGAATGACTACAATACAGCACGCCGCAATGCCGCTCGCAAGTATACAGACGCATTTGCACAAGAGGAGAAGATCATCACCCCACTTATTTGCGATAATTGCGATTGCCACGTATTCCACCAGTACACCTTGACCATACAGGATGCCGACCGCGATGCGCTGGTCAAGCACTTAAATGAAACAGGAATCCCTTGTGGTGTTTATTACCCAATACCACTACATAAGCAAAAGGCCTATCGAGATGAACGCTATAAGGAGGCAGATTTTCCAGTTACCAATAGGTTGGTTCAGGAATGCATCTCGTTGCCTATGCATACAGAGCTGGATGATGAGCAGATTGATTTTATAACTAAAACGATTATTGAGTTCGTGAATAAATAGGTAGGCTTTTTCGCTTTCGCGAAAGCGAACGTCCACCTTTAATAAGTTGCAATCAACAAATAAATTAATGTCTATGAAAAAGTTACTGCTATTAAGTCTGGCCATTTTATCAAGCGTGCTATTGCATGCACAACAGACCACCACATTTATTCATGCCGGCCACTTGCTAGATACCGCAACTGGAAAATGGATGGACGAGGTAACCATAAAAGTCAACGGCAAGGAGATTACTGACGTCTCCAAAGGCTATGCGGCCATTCCACAAGATGTAAAGTATTTTGACCTGAAAGATCAATGGGTACTACCCGGTCTAACTGATATGCACGTGCATATGGAAACGGAATACAATCCCCAGGCCTACATCTCAAAATTTGTAGATGACCCAGCAGATGTTGCCTATAACTCTGTTGCGTTTGCTGAAACTACCTTAATGGCAGGCTTTACCACCGTGCGCGATCTAGGCGGTAGTGGGATCAACATTAGTTTGCGTGATGCGATTAATAAAGGCAAATTAGTGGGTCCTAGAATTTACACGGCGGGAAAATCAATTGCTAGCACAGGAGGCCATGCAGACCCTACCAATGGTGGAAATCAAGCATTCATGGGAGACCCTGGTCCACGAGAAGGTGTGGCAAACGGTACTGATGAAGGCCGTGAAGCAGTACGCCACCGTTACAAAAACGGTGCAGATGTGATCAAAATCACCGCAACCGGCGGCGTGTTGAGCGTAGCTAAAAATGGAAGCAACCCACAGTTTACATTAGAAGAAATAAAAGCCATCGTCAGCACCGCAGCAGATTATGACATGCATGTTGCCGCTCATGCCCATGGCGATGAAGGAATGCGACGCGCGGTTTTAGGCGGAGTCAAAACCATCGAGCATGGAACGTATATGAGTAATGAAACCATGGATCTCATGAAAAAAATGGACTGTTACCTAGTTCCTACCATTACCGCAGGAAAAGAAGTCGCCATGAAAGCTGAGGAAGAAGGATTCTATCCAGACATCGTTGTTCCAAAGGCAAGAGCAGTAGGCCCACAAATTCAGGGAATGTTTGAGCGTGCTTATAAAAGAGGTGTTCCCATCGTTTTCGGGACAGATGCAGGCGTTTATGCACATGGAAAAAATGCGATGGAATTTGGGTATATGGTAGAGGCAGGAATGCCCGCCATGGAAGCCATTCAAAGCGCCACCATCACACCCGCCAAAATTCTGAAAATGGAAGATAAAATAGGCCAGATAAAAAACGGATTCTTTGCAGACATCATCGCGGTGTCAGAAAACCCAGAAAAAAATGTTGCAACCTTGAATAAGGTTGGTTTTGTGATGAAGGAAGGTGTGGTTTATAAGAATTAAACAAATATTACTACCTTTAGTTCATGCCCGATCTAAACCTAAAAGACAAACTCCACAAACTCATCGACAATGCTGATGAGGGCTTCCTGCATTTAGTTGAGGAAGCAGCATCCCATTATTATGCGGGAGAAACACAAGAAGAGTTGGATGCAGGAATTTTGGAATCTGAAGAAGATATAAAGGCTGGACGGGTTCATACGCTTGATGAGGTAAGAGAGATGACGAAGCAATGGCTTAATGAGTAGGCAACTTTCGTTTGCTACAAGAGCTACTAAGGATTTACGGGAATTAACTCGTTTTTACAAACACCTTTACGGAAAGACAAAAACAGATATGATTCTCTTTGATTTGTACAATCGGCTGGAGATTTTATATACCTCAAACTAATTCTCAGAAATAGGAGTAGTAGACGAAAAATTCAATCACTTAAAAAGTGATTATAGGAAGTTCTTTCATCATAAGATAAAAGTGACCTACAAGGTTTCTCAAAATGAGATTGTAATCGTTCGTGTTTTCGACGCCAGACAAAATCCTAAGAAAAATCTATAAACAACAAACGCCGCTTTTAGCGGCGTTTGTTGTTTAAGTCACGAATAATCTACAATGCAGGATGATTGGTAAAGCCTTTTTCTTCCAGATACTTCACGTACTCCCGTGTATTCACGGTAGCTTTCAAATCATGCAACAGATTATAGAGTCCAAAGAAGGTCCTGTTGATGTACAAGAAATGCTTGCTGCCACGGTTCCCGTTCATCTTGCGCAACTCTTTGTCGTTACTGTACTTTTCACTTAACGAGCTTATTTGATCCCAGAAGGATTCATCTGCAAAGTCAAAGGTCTCTTCTTGAAATGGTCTAGTAAACAGGCTGAGCATTTCGTGAAAAAGAGCCGAAAAGTATTTGATTTCTTTAGGGCTATCGTCCTTGCGCAGGATTTCTAATTGATACAATTTTTCCTGAAATATGTCTGGATTGTTGATGCTGGCAGGAACGGCCAATTCAAAATAAGGAATGTAGAACTCATCGACAATTTCTTTAATGCAGCCAAAATCGATCGCGATCAACTCGCCCTCTTTGGAGATCAAGAAGTTTCCAGGATGTGGATCTGCGTGAACGGCTTTCAAGCCGTGCATCTGGAACATATAAAAATCCCAAAGCGTTTGTCCCAGCTTATTCCCAGTTTCCTGTGAAAAGGGTGTAGCTGCAAACTCGCTCAAATGCTGTCCATTCATCCAGTCCATCGTGATGATGCGACTGCTGGAAAGCTCAGGATAATATTGGGGAAATTTCAGGTTTGGAATATGTGAACAAGCCTCTGTAATAGCGATGCTTTGTCTTACCTCCAGTTCATAATCTGTTTCTTCTAGGAGTTTGTCTTCGACTTCGGCAAAATAGCGTTTGGAATCCTCACCCTTTAAATTAAACATTTTTACAGCGATAGGCTTTACCATCGCAAGATCGCTGCCTATGGAATCTGCCACGCCGGGATATTGGATTTTTACAGCCAGTTCTTTCCCGTCTTTTTCTGCTTTATGGACTTGCCCGATGCTCGCGGCATTGATGGAATCTTTGGAGAATCTATCATAGATTTCCTCTGGAAAAGCACCTTGGTATTTTTTGAAGGTCTTGCGCACTAGTGGAGCGGACAACGGAGGAACGCTAAATTGAGCTAAGCTAAACTTCTCTACATAAGCACCCGGCAACAAACTCTTATCCATAGAAAGCATCTGCGCCACCTTAAGGGCACTGCCTTTTAGGTTTTTAAGACCATCGTAGATGTCTGTAGCATTATCCTCATCCAGCTCACTGCGATCCAGACTAGGATTTACCGCTTTTTTAGAATAATACTTCAGATAATTGCCTCCTATTTTGACGCCAGTCTTGACCATTTCGGTCGTGCGGCCTATTTTACTGGTAGGAATCCTATCTAGTGTTTTCATTTTTCAATTATAAATTCAGAATGCTGAATTATGATGTTAAGTTGGATAAGAATTCCGCTTTCGCGAAAGCGGAATGGCACAAATTGCACTGCTTATCTGGGGTGTTGGGATTTGAAATTTGTCTTTTGGGATTTGAGTAGCCTAGGCTTTACTCTCCTTCCAAAGAAACTTGCCAAAATCCAAAATGGCATCTAACGGAGTATTGTCAAAAACATCAAAAATGGTGTTGACAGATTTCTCGATCGCCATGTCTGTCTTTTCAAAGCCAGCGCTGTCGTCATCCATCCAGAATTTAAGCAGGAACAGCATCTGTATCCATGCCCCTTCACTGTAAATCGATTCAGACCTCTCGAGAAGGATGTTGGTTTTTGACTCATTGCGTTCTTGGATCAGCTCTTTGGCAAAATTACGTAGATGTTTGCGCAGGCCTTTCAACTGCTCCATTTTGCTCATCATGTGCTGGTTCTCCTGCAGTGTGAACAGTACATAACTGCGGTTGAGTGTTAATAGCTCAAAGAAGGTATAGAAGAAGGTCAACATCTTTTCACGATTGGAAAAGCTGTGGTAATCCTCGCTTTTGTGGGCAACATCCATCGTCATGGTAAAGAAGGTGTTCCAGATTTCCTTGCGCAATCCCTCAAAACTACCGAAGAAACTGTAGAATTCTGCCTCAGTCATTCCATTATCTTTAGCAAATTTAAAAACGCTTTTAGGCGTTTTTTCATGCTCCAGGACATATTCCATATAAATGGTAATCACATCCTGACGGTTGATTTCCTTCTTTTTAGATGCTTTTTTTGCAGTGGTTTTTTTAATAGTAGCCATAAAATCAAAGATTTAAGTAAAGATACGATCTGTTTAATCTTTGTAGTAACTAGATTAAACAAAACTGTGTTAAGATTAAGTCGTGGTTCTTGCTGTAAAATTGCACAAACCTCAAGATTATTGGGCTTGATGTAAAGGTGTGGATCCCTTGCAAGTCCCTATAGGCTAGAAACAAAAAACCGTCCAGCTGGTAGGCTGGACGGTTTTGAAAAATTTGTTTGCACCATCCTTACGGCTTGTTGCTGGCTACAGGGTCTTTATCTACCCATGTATTTACGGCAGCAATCTGATTGTTTTTGTAGTCGACTTCCGTTAATTTGTCGCCGTTCCAGATAAACCATTTACCGGTTTTCTGTCCGTTTTTAAATTCGGCTTGTGCGGTTTTTTGTCCCTTGTTGTCAAAGCTTGTCCATTCTCCATGGCGTTTCTTGTTTAAAAAGAAACCCTTTTGAGCAATGGCGCCATTCTCGTGAAAGTAGGTTGCCTCAATCTTTCCATCTTTTAACTGGTCAAATTTTGGCTTAACTTCCTGTGCATAGGTAATCATGCCGAGCATCATTACACTTAAAATTAGTAAAGTCTTCATAGTTATGCCTTTTAATTGACTCAAATTTAAACATAAAATTACATTTACTACACTATTGGGTAACATTAAATTTACATTGAAATCATAACTATTTCAAAATTAATGAATTAAGTGGTTTTAAAATAGGAGATAAACTAAGTTTTGGCTAAAAAACGACTGGGATTCCGTTCATTATTTCTCTTTAAATGAGTAGAATCGGCTTATTTTTGTTCGCTTATTTCAAGATTGAATTATGTATAGATCACACGATTGTGGTAGCCTGCGCGCCAGCGATATCAATACCGAAGTTACACTTGCCGGATGGGTACAAAAAAGCCGCGACAAGGGATTTATGGTTTGGGTGGATTTGCGGGATCGCTACGGCATTACCCAATTGATTTTTGATGAGGAGCGTACTGATAAAGTGATGCTGGAAAAAGCCCAAAAACTGGGTCGGGAATTTGTGATCCAAATCAAAGGAACCGTGATTGAGCGGGAATCCAAGAATGACAACATGCCGACTGGCGACATTGAAATCCTTGTAAAGGAACTGAAAGTATTGAGCGAGTCTAAGACGCCGCCATTTACCATAGAGGACAAAACCGATGGCGGCGAGGAGCTGCGCATGAAATATCGATACCTTGATATACGTCGCAATCCCGTTCGGGAGAATTTGATCTTCCGTTCCAAAGTGGCGATGGAGGTCCGCAATTTTCTAGCGGGCAAGGATTTTATTGAGGTAGAAACGCCGGTATTGATCAAGTCTACGCCAGAAGGTGCGCGTGATTTTGTCGTGCCATCGCGCATGAATGAAGGTCAGTTTTATGCCTTGCCACAATCGCCGCAGACCTTTAAGCAACTGCTGATGGTGGGCGGAATGGACAAGTATTTCCAGATCGTAAAATGCTTTAGAGATGAGGATTTGCGAGCGGACCGTCAGCCAGAATTCACACAGATAGACTGCGAGATGTCCTTTGTAGAACAGGAAGACGTCCTCCATATTTTTGAGGAAATGACGCGCCACTTATTGAAGAAAGTGAAAAATATCGACTTGGCAGAATTTCCGCGCATGACCTACCAGCAAGCGATGGAAAAATATGGGAATGATAAACCAGACATTCGATTTGGGATGGAGTTTGGAGATTTGTCCGCTTACGCGAAAGCGAGAGACTTCAAGATCTTCAATGAAGCGGAAATCGTTGTTGGAATCGCAGTTCCTGGCGGCGCAAGCATGACCAGAAAGGAAATCGACGGGTTAGTGGACTGGGTAAAACGCCCGCAGGTAGGCGCGCTGGGAATGGTGTACGTGAAGTGCAACGATGATGGCAGCTACAAATCCAGCGTCGATAAATTCTACGATCAGGACGATCTCGCGCGATGGGCAGAAGCAACAGGCGCCAAAGCAGGCGATTTGATCTGCGTGCTTTCAGGCCCAGCAGACAAAACCAGAGCGCAGTTGAGCGCCCTGAGAATGGAGCTGGCAGAGCGATTGGGATTGAGAAACCCAGAGGTTTTTGCACCGTTATGGGTAGTGGATTTCCCATTGCTGGAATGGGACGAGGATACCAAGCGTTACCACGCGATGCACCATCCATTTACCTCGCCGAAACCAGAGGACATCGAGAAACTAACTACAGATCCAGCAAATGTGCGTGCCAATGCCTATGATCTAGTCATGAACGGCAACGAGATAGGCGGCGGATCTGTACGGATATTTGATAAAAAATTGCAGGCGTTGATGTTCGATCATTTAGGATTCACGCCAGAGGAAGCCCGAGCGCAATTTGGTTTCTTGATGGATGCTTTTGAATACGGAGCGCCACCGCATGCGGGACTGGCTTTTGGTTTTGATCGATTGGTGGCTATTTTGGGCGGACAGGAAACGATTCGGGATTTTATCGCATTCCCTAAAAATAACAATGGCCGTGATGTGATGATCGATGCGCCTTCCAAGATTGATGATGCGCAGTTGAACGAGCTGAATTTGAAGGTGACGGTTTAGTTTGTGAGTCGTGAGCTATGAGTCTCTGAGTTTTTGAATATCGAATATCGATCAAGGAATAACGAACACAGAAATCGGAAAGAAAAAAGTGTTTTGATTAATGATTTTTGATTGAAAAATAATTTATCCAATAACTTTGAGAACACTGAATATCGATCAAAAAATATCGAACTGCGAAATAGGGATTTTAAGACTCAAAACTCATAGCTAAAAGAACCTTGAACATCACACCTTAAACCAACAATTTGAAAGCCACTAAAATCATTGGAATTCTTCTTCTTGCTACACTTACCATGATAGGCGCTGGATTTTATGTTATCAATACAGGGGATGTATTACGCGGCAATAAGATGATAGGTTTTTCTACCGCATTTATGTTCCTCATCCTAATGCCAGCCTTTATCGTGGTGCGGTATCGTAAAAAGGACTTGTCAAAGTTCAGCTTTCATAATAAAATCGAAGAAGAAAAAGCAGAGGACGATGAGGACTGGGATGATAAGAGTAGGTGGAATTAATTCAGCCGCCTTTTAGCGGTAAAAAAGCTATTCAATAATTCGCTGCACTCATGTGCTAAAATCCCGTTCGTGACTTTTGTTTTGGGATGCAGTTGGGTTCCCATTTTTCTGTAGCCGCGGTGTTCGTCATTGGCGCCGTAGACAATCCGAGAGATCTGTGACCAGTACAGTGCACCAGCACACATCTGGCAAGGTTCAAGCGTCACATAAAGCGTACAATCCTTCAAGTATTTTCCACCCAAAAAACTAGCTCCGGCAGTAATCGCCTGCATTTCAGCATGAGCGGTCACATCGGTTAGAGTTTCAGTGAGGTTGTGACCTTTGGCGATGATGCGGTTATCGATGACGATCACGGCACCCACGGGAATCTCGCCACGATCCAGCGCAGTTTGTGCTTCCTGAATGGCTTTTTGCATGAAATAGGTGTCGTCAAAGGGTGCTAGCATTTGCTAAAGATAAAAGGAACGCTAAAAATCAAAGTCAAAATCAAAGCTAAAATCAATTTTAAGCTTAAACCTAAGCTCAAAACTCACAAGCTAACTCTGGCAAGAACATTGATCATCCTAAAACCTAAGATGTCCTGTATGAAAAGGTATTATTCCTTACGTATTCCAGAGCCTTGTCATGAAGACTGGAACCAGATGACGCCCAGCGACAAAGGACGTTTTTGTAGCTCCTGTGCTAAAACCGTAATTGATTTCACGGTTATGAACGATCAGGAACTCGGCGAGTTTCTGAAGCTGAATCATGGGAAAAATATTTGTGGACATGTGAAGCAATCGCAATTGGATCGAATTCATATCAAGATTCCCGTGCAGGTTTTGCATAATTACCGTTGGGGACATCATTCTTTTCTACTGACGTTGTTGATTGTCATGGGAACGACCCTAATGAGTTGTAAAGATGGAAATGGTATTAAACAAAAAATTGACCAAGTGGAGGTCGTGGATTCTTTATCAACCGATTATGATTTATTGAACGACCCTGCTGCGCTACCATCTGAATCTTGTCAAAGCGCCGATTCCCTTATCCAACAAGTCCCAATCACCGGCAAAATGAAAATCCCACCGCCTATGCCAGAACCTATCATTCTAGAGGTGTTAACTGGCGAGGGTGCTATTGTAGAAGGAGGGATAAGTACGGATCATCATGATGAAAATTGAGTTCGATTTGAATTTGAGTTTTCCACACAATTCTCAATCACACCATTCCTAATTCCATCCCCTTCATCAAACTACACAGTCACAAGTCTTAATACTCAAGGCAAAAACTCATAACTCTGAACTCCTAAGTCATAACTTCTATAGCTACCTTTGATTCATGTCCCAGAGCCTACTTTCTCACATAAACGATCCAGCTGATTTAAGACGCTTTCGCGAAAGCGAACTTCCCACCATCGCACAGGAATTAAGGGAATTTATCATTGCCGCAGTAGCTGCAAAGGAAGGCCACCTGGGCGCCAGTCTGGGCGTTGTGGAATTGACCATTGCGCTTCACTATATTTTCAAGACTCCAGAGGATTTGTTGGTGTGGGATGTAGGGCATCAAGCCTACGGTCACAAGATATTGACGGGCAGGCGGGACGTTTTTCATACCAATCGGGAATTGGATGGTATTTCTGGATTCCCTAAGCGTTCTGAAAGTGAATACGACACCTTTGGCGTGGGCCATAGTTCCACGGCTATAAGCGCAGCACTGGGCATGGCGATGGCGAGTCAATTGCAGGGCGAGAACCGCAAACACATTGCCGTGGTGGGCGATGCAAGTATTGCCAGCGGGATGGCATTTGAGGCGCTCAACCATGCAGGTGTGAGTGGTGCAGATTTATTGGTTATTCTAAACGACAACGCTATAGGGATTGATCCTGCTGTTGGGGCATTAAAGGATTACTTGACCAAAACCAAAAGCGGAAAAGAAACTGGTCGCGATAATATTTTTGAATCGCTCAATTTTGATTATTCCGGTCCCATTGACGGGCATGATCTACCCCTACTGTTAAAAGAACTAAACCGTCAAAAGGGCCTTACCGGCCCGCGACTGTTGCACGTAAGAACCATAAAAGGCAAGGGCCTAAAACAAGCCGAACTAGACCAAGTGCGTTACCACGCACCCGGTAAATTTGATAAGATTACCGGCGATATTCCTGATAAGGACGACAGTCAGTTGCCTCCTAAGTTCCAAGACGTATTCGGTCATACATTGGTAGAGCTTGCGCAACATAATGATAAAATTGTTGGGATCACACCGGCCATGCCTACGGGCAGCTCCATGAAGATCATGATGGAGGCCTTTCCAGATCGTGCTTTTGATGTTGGTATAGCAGAGCAGCATGCGGTAACACTAGCAGCAGGAATGGCAACCCGCGGATTGATTCCGTTTTGTAATATCTATTCCACATTTTTACAACGTGCCTATGACCAGGTCATTCATGATGTGGCCTTGCAAAAGTTGCCTGTCATTTTTTGTCTGGATCGTGCAGGACTTGTGGGCGAGGATGGTGCAACGCACCACGGTGCCTTTGACTTGGCTTTTTTGAATTGTATTCCAGACATGATCATTGCCGCTCCCATGGATGCTATTGAACTGCGCAATTTGATGTTTACCGCCCAGCTGGGACTGGAGCAACCCATCGCCATACGCTACCCACGTGGCCGTGGAAAATTAGTGGATTGGCAAAAGCCGATGGAGAAGCTGGAAATTGGTCATTCTAGATTACTGAGTAAAGGCAAGAGAATTGCCGTAATCAGTATCGGAACTATTGGTGTGATGGTTCAGGAATCAATCGCTGAAGAGAAACTGGATATCACTCACGTGGATCTTCGGTTCTTAAAGCCGCTGGATAAAGATCGACTGAGCTTCGTTTTTGAGAATCACGACCACATCATCACGATCGAGGATGGTACAATTGTCGGTGGTATGGGAAGTGTGGTTGGGGATTACGCTTTCGCGAAAGCGTATACAGGGACCATCCACAAACTAGGATTGCCAGATGCCTTTATTGAACAAGGTCCCACCAGCGATCTGCACAAAATGGCAGGAATCGACAGCGGGACCTTGCTGGAACTCATCAAGAGTTTACAATAATTATTCCTTTAGGAATTTTGTCGTTTGATTCAGTCCTTGACCTTTAGCTTTTAACAAGTAGAAACCAGTACTCAATCGGGAAACATCAATACGCTGTCGGCTGTTAGAAATGGATTGTTTAGCGCGATACACTTCCTGACCGTTGAGGTTGTAGATGGTTATTTCCACGTCGTTAAAACTTCTGTCACTAGTTAGGAATAGCTCTGAAGTAGCTTGCGTAGGGAAAACGCGAAGTGGCTTTTCCCTCAACTCAGTAGTAATACTTGCTGTGGTGTTATCAAATTTACCAGTGAACATCCCTCTACCGTGCGTGGTTGCAAGAACAGTATTGTCTGCAGTTCTTAAATCTAGATCATAAACAGGAACGCTGGTCATCCCATTGATAGTTTGTATCCAGGTAGGACTTGCGCTGTCAAAATCTGTAGTAGCATAAATACCATTTCCTGTTCCTATAATCACCTCATTGGGCACCAACGGGTTTTGAAGTATAGCCTTCACGGGAATATCGGGTAAGTTGCCATCTTTTTGCGACCAGGTAATACCTCCATCATTAGTGTACCAGATATTGTTCACGCCATAGTTGTGCATGGTCAGATATATTTCCAACTCGCTTGCCCCAAACTCAATGTCTGAAACGCTGCCTAGGAAATTATTGCTACTCAAATCAGTAATTACCTTCGCTGCATCTGAATTTGCGTTATCGATTCTATAAAGCCTAGAATCTTGACTACCAACGAATAGAGTGGGCGTTGTTGTAGAGAATGGAGAGGCTTTCATTGCCGTAGGCCTACCCTGCGCAATTATTGCCGAAGTAATCTCTTCGCATGTGGCTGCGTCCTGACCTAATTGACAAGCTGTAATTGAGTTGCTATTCCCTGGGGTTCTAGAATTCGCAAAGAACACATCAAATGCTGAATCCAATTCTGCAACGTTGATAAAATCACCGTCGTTTTCATTTGAAATGAAATAAGTAGTACTGTTATTGGTAATTGGGTACTGGAGGTAAAGGTGTGTTCTACTGGTATATCCTAATACTGCATACACGCCTTCATCATCAATGGCAGAATAGGAACCATCGCCCCCTAGTGGATCGAAAGTAGGTGTAAGATTGCCGTTCTGAACTGAATTCCTGAATACTGGGGATCCATTATCTTGTGTTCCTCCTAGAAAATCATCTCCATCTGAAAAGTTATTTTGATCAATATCGCCGTAATAAAACTGAGTTACGTTGTATCCGGTTTTTCTATTTTGGATGGCATTGGAGTCGCTACCTGCCTGACTTAAATTACTTGCCAGGGAAACCCCACCGTCAGACCCGATAAGTGCGCGGTTGGTATTATCTGGTTGAAAGGTCAGTGCATGGATATCAGCATGTACAAAGGGTATTCCGAGCAAATTCATGTTAGGGTTATTGGACCACTTGGAGATTTGCTGCCATGTTTGACCCCCATCTTCTGTGCGGTGTATGTTGATACCGCCTACATAAACTAGTTGATCGTTATCTGGTGCTACTTCTATCATCAAATCATAGAAAGACTGACCTCTGGTGAAATCTGTATCTGGTATACCGTTGTCTGCATCATTAGGCTCTTCTACATCTAAAAGAGTGGCAAAGCCATCTTCAGTTTTGTAAATTTCTGCCTCGTTGTTGACGTTTGCCAGAACGTACAACTTATTCGGGTTTGATTTTGAAGCGGCCAATTCCGTTCTGCTGCCTCCTGATATTACTCGTTCCAATCTCCAGTTAACACCGTTTTTGCTTGAATAAATTCTTCCTCCCGCACTTTGAAATCCTGGAGTCGCAATGGTTCCCATGTAAAGGGTTCCATCTGATCCGATTTCAAAATCATTCGGAATTACAGGAAAACTCATTCCGTTGGAATTAAAGCTTAATAGAATACTTTCTATTCTGGTCCAAGTTGCACCATTATCCACACTGCGATAAATTCCTCCATTTTGAGCCCCCAAAAAATTTCTGGGGTTAGTAATAGTGAAATTAGGACTAAAATAGCGGGAAGATCCAACCCCTACATAAAGCTCTGTATTTCCATTTACATCCCGCGCTAAAATATCGTTGATATGAAAAATACCTGCTTGAAAAAGGTTGTTACCATTTTGAAAATCTCCTCCACCTGCTACAGGTATGGTGACGGCCGCCCAAGTAGCGCCGCCATCTGTCGATTTGTACAGTCCATCACCTATGGCTGCTCCATCGGTATATTGTTCACCTGTCCCTACATAAAAGGTGTTGGAATCATTGGGGTCAATGGCATAGGCACTAACGGATAAATTTGATGCAAGTCCTGGAATAATGTTCCACATACTATTCGCATCAGTTATGTCATCATTTACCCACAATCCACCACCTACAGCACCAGCAAAAACACGATTGTAATCCACACCATCTCCATTGTTTACACCTACATCATTGGGGTCAAAAAATACAACCCTGGTCCGACCGCCTACATTTAAGGGTCCACGCTCTACCCATGCAGAAGATGGGGCTCCAGGTGCTCCTTTTGCAATACTTAAGGGGAATTTAGTTGGCTCTACTAGGAAAGGAGTGGGATACCCCAACTCTGGATTCATGGTTAGTTCCCATAAACGTTCGTTATAAGCATTGGGAGGTAAGCCCAACTTCTTCCGTTCCTTTTTTGACAGATTCTTAGTAGCATTGAACGGCGATTCTGCTAAAAACTGCTCATGGCGTTGACGTTTTTGCTCCATCGTAGTGATCCCCTTTTCTTTGGGAAAAAGTAGGTAGACAACAGATGATATGACGGCTAGTGCTAAAAAGAGTAGAAGAAATTTTTTCATTTAGTTCAATTAAGGTGCTTAATATACGGGAAGAGACCTGTTAAGGTTTCACAAAAAAAGAACTTCTAAATGCGACCGTTGATGATTTCAAACAATTCTAGGGACTTTGTGTCCGTTAAGGAGGCTACAAAACCACAGGATGCTAGAAGTCTATCGTATAATGCATTCGAAGCAATGACTTCATTGGGAATCAATTGCAGGATCAAACGGTCATAACTGGTGGCTTGATCGTTTAAATCATTAGTGCTCGCTGCGATGACCACATCTAAAATTTCTCTCAAAATCTTATAACCTGCAACTTCTTTTTGCACCACTTCAGGATGGCGGTACAGGTTTTCTACTGTTAAGGCGAGGATGTCATCGATCTGTGGCTTAAATGCGGAAAGATCTGTAAGCGATACCTTGAGTGAACCTTCTAAGATCTCCTGTTCATGATCCATGAATTTCTCAACACAATCGCTGATCAACGTTCCTATGGCTAGCGATCTCAAGTATGCCAGTCGTTCTGATGTGGAGGATAAAACAGAATAGGTATCTGTTTTAATGGTCTTGCGCACCAGATTGATCAACTGCTCCAGGGCATGATCTTCTGGAATGTTTCCCAGGTTGATGGCGTCTTCAAAATCGATGATGGTATAACAAATATCATCTGCAGCTTCCACGAGATAGGTCAAGGGATGGCGCATGTAGGTTTCTGCAGATCCATCAACATTGATCAGGCCCATTTCTTGGGCGACATCCTCAAAATGCTTGATGTCTGACTGAAAAATGCCGTATTTTTTCTGAGAAATGTGTTTTGTGGGCTTCTTGGGAAGAGACTCTTTCGGGTACTTCACAAAAGCTCCCAGTGTGGCATAGGACAACCTCAAGCCTCCTGGAGACCCAGGTTTGTCCATGTTGAGCAATCTATAACCGTTTGCATTTCCTTCAAAATCTAGGAGGTCTTGTTGTTGCTTTCGCGAAAGCGAACTCATTACCGCATTCCCCTTCTCACTGGCAAAGTAACTGCCTATCGCCTTTTCACCACTATGGCCGAAAGGGGGGTTTCCAATATCGTGCGAAAGTGCAGCAGCAGCTACAATGGCACCAAAATCTTGATGTTTGTAGCCCATGTATACTAATTCTGGATGCCGTTCCAGTATTTTTTGTCCCGCCATACGGCCTAAGGATCGGCCTACTACAGATACTTCCAGGCTGTGAGTAAGCCTGGTGTGGACAAAACCGGTCTGGCTCAAAGGAATCACTTGGGTCTTGTCCTGCAAACTGCGGAATTGCGAGGAAAATATAATCCGGTCATAATCCACCTCAAATCCTAAGCGCAATTCATCCTGCTGGTTGCGCAGTCTGGAAGTGGTGTCTCCATATTTTTTGAGGGAAAGCAGTTGTGGCCAGTTCATAAAATCAATTTTGGTTGCAAGATAGAAAGCTATGATTGAACTTGAGTGATAGATTTTTCCTAACTCGTTTTTAACCCAGGTCGCTTTCATTAAGCGATTATTCAGTAAAGGCACTTTTGATATTAGGACACTAATGTTTAAGCGAGGCGTCCTAGGTTTCTTACCTTAGTAAAATCACCCAAAAAAATACTGAAAATGAAAAAGTTTTTTATTTCAATGATAGCCATTACTGCCTTGACCATTACAGGCTGTAATAGCGACCTTACGAATGGAGGAAATACAGGAGGCAACCTGCTTCAAGGTGTGCTTACAGAAGACAAGACCTTGACCAATGACCGTATCTGGGAATTGAGCGGTAGGGTAACCGTTGAAGCTGGTGTAACCCTTACAATTGAACCTGGAACAATTATTAAAGCGAATGAAGGCCAGGGAGCAGATGTCTCTGTTCTGATTATTGCAAGAAACGCGACCATACTGGCGAATGGCAATGCAGAAGAGCCTATCATCTTCACCAGCTCTACTGATAATATTGAATTTGGTCAGACTGCCGGGACAAATTTAGATCAGAATGCTCGTGGTCTCTGGGGGGGTATTTTCATCCTGGGAAATGCCCCAGGTTCTTTTGAAGGTGATGCTGTATCACTACAAATGCAAGGAATACCTGCAGATGATCCTAATGGACTTTATGGAGGTAATAATATTGCAGACAATAGTGGGATTTTGAATTATGTTTCCATACGTCACGCAGGTAGCATTCTTGGTGAAGGAAACGAGATCAACGGCTTGACCTTGGGATGCGTTGGAAATGGTACTCTTATCTCAAACGTTGAAGTAGTAGGGAGCCTCGATGATGGCATCAAATTTTCTGGAGGTTCTGTAAGAACTTCAAATCTTATAGTATGGGCAGCTGGGGACGATGCTATTGATATTGAAAAAGGCTATTCCGGACCTATCTTTAATTTGGTTGTTATTTTAGGAGACACTTCTGACAATGCCATTCAAGTTGATGGTCCAGAAGGTTCGCTGCAAAGTTCATTTGCCATAAGCAGTGCTAGTCTTTACGGGAATACGAATACACCTGATGGAGATTATGCGGTTTATCGTTCCAACGCCCAGGGATCAACTAATAATATTTATGCTACTGGTTTTAAGGCTGATAGTCATGTTATACTCGCTGATAATAGTGTGTCCCAAAACTACTTAGTAAGCAAAGTGAAATTCAGAAACTGGGTGGTCGACCTTCCTGCAGGTGTTACGTCCGCTAACACCATTTTTGTAGAAAAGGTGGGCTGTGCACAAAATTGCGATGATGAAGATCCTTCCAATGATGTTCCAGAAAGTAGGATTACCACCTTCACGCAGGATGCTCAGGCATGGGCAAGTGCTGGTGTTTCTGAAGGGGCAATCTTAAGTGACTTTTCCTGGACTTATGCTAACAATAAAGCGGGTCTGGGCTTCTAATTTTTTTACCGTATCCAATAGATTCCACAAAGGCAGAGAGTGTTTGGTATTTCTTCAAGCCATAAAGTGGCTGTTATTGAAAACCTACTGCCCTTGACATGATGATTAGAGATGGCGCAAAAAACCTTTATCAGGCTTAGTTCTAGCTGTACTTTTACTTATTTTTTTGAAAATCACCCGTGAAAAATCTTCCTGTGATTTTGACGGTAAAGCATCTTTTTGCTGATTTAGGTTCGTCACATAGCTCAATCTATAGCCATTTGAGGGTCTTTAAGGGTTGAGGCTGTTTTTTTTTTCGCTTTCGCGAAAGCGAACTCAACACAGCATTCCCTATTCATGGGCGAATGAACTAGCTTTCTTTTTTAAAGGATCTTAGATGTGTCATGTACATTCTGTAAATTATTAGTGCAACATAGAAAGCTATGATAACACATAAGACAGTTAACACGGGTAACCATTTCTTAACAAACCAACTTCAAAAGACAATAATAAATTAACCTGTACAAGTGCATTGTGATCGTTCATTTGCAAATTCTAAAACACTTGTAATGAACAAATTAGTTTTTATACTTTTTTTATTTGTAACTGCCTTGACAGCAGCGCAAAACGGTAAGGTAAATGGTGTGATTCTAGATAAAGATATCGCTGCAGAAAACGAAACGGTGGCTTTCGCATCTGTAGTTCTTAAAGGCACTACTTATGGAACACAGTCTGATATCGACGGGAAGTTTACCATTGCCGCACCAGCAGGAACCTATACGCTAGTAGTTTCTTTTGTTGGTATGAAAACGGTTGAAGTGCCAGCGGTCATTGTGCGTGAAGGCTTTACGACCACAGTTAATGTAGAGATGAGTGCTGAGCAGGCATCACTAGATGCAATTTCTATAGTAGTTGCAAAATCGCGAGAGGGTACAGATGTACTTTTGGAAGAAAAGAAAAACGCAGTAACCACCAAGCAATCTATAGGAGCAGAAGAATTATCGCAAAAAGGAGTCAGTGACGCAGAAGGCGCCGTTACTAAGGTAAGTGGGGTTAGTAAACAGGCAGGAGTCAAAAACGTATTCGTTCGCGGTCTAGGCGATCGTTACAACTCTACAACTTTAAACGGCTTGCCATTACCTTCAGAAGATCCAGAATACAAGAATATTTCATTGGATTTCTTTGGTTCTGATTTGATTGAGACGGTAGATATCAATAAAGTATTTACATCAGAGCTTACTGGTGACAATGCGGGTGCAAACATCAATATTGACTTAAAGGGATTGACAGATCGGGAGGCACTTGAGGTTGGTGTTTCTACGGGAGCAAACCTTCAAACACTAGGTGAGGATTTTAAGTCTATAGATGGAGGGAGCTTCTTCGGCTTTACTAGTCCAGACCTTCCTGTGGATAATTTGAGACAGTACACTTTTGACAACAATATCAATGGTGAAGATCAAAACGGACTCGTCAACTTAGGCTTCTCCATTAACGGAGGAAAGCGTTTTGATGTGGGAGATAATTACTTAAATGTTTACGGACTTTTGACCTTTGACAATGGGTATAGATTTGTTGATGGTACGGTACGAAATACAACCAGTGCTGGAACTCTTTATCTGGATCAGGATTTTGTGAGCTATGAATATGAAACTTCACAAATAGCACAGATTGACTTAGATTATCGATTCAATAGCAATAAGGTAGAATTTCTATCCATGTACATCCATAAGAACTCTCAGGATTTTCAAGAATTCCAGGGTGTTGATAATCCAGAACAGACTGGAGACAGGGTCTTTTTAAGAAGGCAACAAACGAACAACAACAACCTGTTTGTCAATCAACTGCTTACGGAGTTTAACTTGAGCGATAAGCTTGAATTGAAAGTAGACGGCTCTTTCAATGCCATAAGAGGTAGTGAGCCGGATAGAAGAAGCTTTGAATATTTATTTAGAGATGGGTTTTATTCACCTAACGTAGATTCTGGTGGTAATAACCAGCGTTATTTCAGTGAAGTACAAGAAAATGACTACAACGGTATCGCTAGTTTAAAATATGATTTTGCGAGTGATGATAGTGATAGGTTGAACTATATCACTGTAGGTGGAGATTATCGGTATACACACCACATTTTTAAAGCAACTACCTTTAATCATACTTTTGACCGTAGAGTGCAAACAGACATAGATAGTCCAGATGACATTTATAATCAAGCTTCTTTAGATGCTGGAACCTTTAGACTAGAAACAGGTCGTGGATCTCTTCTCAACCCTAATGCGTTTGTTCCTTTCTATTACATAGGTGACAAATACATAGCTGCTGGGCAAGCCACATACGTGCGCAATATTACAGATGGATTGCTGGTTACTGCGGGTGCTCGTTTTGAAAATATACAACAAGAGGTAGCATACAATACGAATATAGCTAACAGTACTACTAACGGTCCTTCTAAAATTGAAGAGAATTTATTCTTACCTAGCGTTGGTTTCAAGCTCAACCTAAATGAGGATAATATCATCCGTCTAGCTGGAAGTAAGACTTACATCTTGCCACGATTCAAGGAAATAGCTCCTTTCCGTTACGATAATCCAGGAGGAACTTCTACTCAAGGTAATCCAGATCTTAATATTTCTAAAGTGATTAACGTAGACCTATCCTATGAGTATTATCCCAATAAAGGAGAAATCGTGTCACTAACGGGTTTCTACAAAAACATCACTGATCCAATTTCCAGAACGGAAATACCAAGTGCTGGAAACACGCTTACCTATCTTAATGTAGGTGATAAGGCGACAGTACTGGGCGCAGAGTTTGAGGTTAGAAAAACTCTTTTTGAAAATGAGTTGACAACACTGGATGGCTCAAACAAGGATAGAACTAGCAAACTAGGAATAGGTTTTAATGCTTCCTATATATATAGTAAGCAGGAACTCAGTGATCCATTGGCACAATTTACAGACGAGAGCACTGCACTGCAAGGAGCAGCACCTTTCTTGACCAATTTTGACATCAACTATAACTCCTACCTAGGAAACAATAACCTCAATACAGCGCTAGTCTTAAACTATTTTACAGAACGTGTCTATTCTGTAGGTACTCGAGGATTTGCAAATATCAAAGAGATAGGGGTGCCCACTCTGGACTTTATTAGTTCTATAGGAGTGGGGGAGAATGGAAAACTTTCGCTTAAAGCGAAAAACCTACTCAACCCAGAGTACCGTCTAGAGCGGGATGGAGAGGCTAATAACACTGTGTTAAGCCAATATAAACGTGGGCTTGACATTAGCTTAGGATACAGCTACAAGTTTTAATTTTTTGGTAAACTGGGCTTAACACGTTCTGGTGAAGTCTGCCTTTACTTTGTTTCAACAAACTAATTCAAATCAAGAAAAATGAAAAAGCTGATTTTATCCATGCTGGCCATCGCCGCAATCACTGTTACATCTTGTTCTACAGATGACAATGTAGGGGGCCCTACACCTCCTAGCCAAAGTTTAAACCTGGCTGGAGATTTGACTGAAAACACAACGCTCACTGCAGGGAATGCCTACGTTTTAGATGGACCGTTATTTGTTAAAAGTGGAACGACACTAACTATAGAGGCTGGGACGATCATTACGGCCCAAGCTGGTGGTACAAATGTTTACGTACTAGTAGAAAAAGGAGGTAGAATAGTCGCCAACGGTACTGCCGATGCTCCTATCCGTTTTACGAGTTCTGTGCAAACTCCTGCTGCTTGGGGAGGGGTTATCATTAATGGTAATGCATTCATCTCTGGTCAAAACCCACAGGGTCAAAACGTGGCTGGAACAGAGGTAAATCAAGCAATCCTATTTGGTGGAAATAATGATACAGAATCTTCTGGTACCCTAAATTATGTGATTATTGAATACACTGGTGCTCGTATCGATGGTGAGGCAGAGCACAATGGCCTTACCCTTAATGGTGTAGGTTCAGGAACTACGCTTTCTAATATCTGGATCGCTAATGGCGATGATGATGGGATCGAGTTCTTCGGTGGATCTGTTAATGCGTCTAACATCTTTGTGTTGAATGCTAAGGATGATATGTTTGACGTAACCCAAGGATATAGGGGTACGTTGACTAACATTTTTGGGGTTCGTGAGCCAGGTTATACTGCTGTAACTTCTGATCCTCGTGGTATAGAAGCTGACGGTAATTTAGATGGGAATTCTCCATCTGATAACACCCAGTCTGTATTTACAGTAAATAGCGTTACAATCCAGAACCGTGGAAACCTTGTTGAATTCTCTGATTTGATCAAAGTACGTCGCGGCGCTACTGCTACAATTACGAATGCGTTAGCAGGTACTTTTGGAACTGCTACTGCTGCTGACTTTATTGACCTTGAAGATCCAAAAGGTAGTGCAACATCAGCAACTACTATCGCGGTAACAGCTACTGGTACTGCAGATGGAACGGACATCAAAAATGCTCCCAATGCAACGATAACCGTTAATGCTGCGCAAACTGGAGCAACTGCTTCAGCTTTCGCCTGGACAGGTTATGCCTTCCAATAGTAAAAGATTCTTTTTGATTACTGAAAGGCTGTCTGAACAAGGCAGCTTTTTTTATGCGATGAGGTTATTGGTTGGGTTCGCTTTCGCGAAAGGAAACATAAAGCCAAAACCTTATTTTGCAAACCACTGCATTAATAACTATATGGTAACGTACAACTGCTAGGAATATAGCATTTTTGCAGCTTAACACTTTTTCAAAAATGGGAGACATTTATATCTACATGCTCATTATCCTTGCGGGTCTTGCGATCACTGATCTAGTCGTTGGGGTCAGTAATGATGCGGTGAACTTCTTGAATAGTGCCATAGGTTCTAAAGCAATCAGCTTTAAAACCATCATGATTATCGCAAGTTTAGGAATCGCATTGGGAGCACTTTCCAGTAGCGGTATGATGGAAGTCGCGCGCAAGGGGATCTTTAACCCTGGTGAGTTTTACTTTGATGAGATCATGATCATCTTTATGGCGGTGATGATCACTGACATCATCTTACTGGATTTCTTCAATAGTTTGGGACTACCTACATCCACAACGGTTTCCATTGTCTTTGAGTTGTTAGGTGCCGCCGTTTGTGTGTCACTTTTGAAAATAGGGGAGAACGATGCAGAAACATTCCTAAACCTGGGCAAATACATTGCGACAGATACCGCGCTGGAGATCGTTACGGGAATCTTGATGTCAGTCGCCATTGCCTTTACCATAGGAGCACTGGTACAGTTCCTTTCCCGATTGATGTTGACTTTTGACTACAACAAACGTCCGGCATTTCTCGCTGGAATTTTTGGGGGGTTGTCCTTGACGAGCTTGTATTATTTTATTTTAGTAAAGGGCTTGAAAGGCGCTGATTTGGGGGGACTTAATTTTATTTTTGAATACACGACAGACGTATATACCACCTTGGGATATGGGTTTGTGTTTTGGTTGGTTTTTAGTTTGATCTATGTATATGTCTTGAAATGGGACATCTACAAATTGATCATCATCCTTGGGACTTTTGGACTTGCTATGGCTTTTGCCGGGAATGATCTGGTCAACTTTATAGGAGTGCCTATAGGTGCCTATGATGCGTATAATATTTGGTTGGATAATGGCGCTACGGCAGATTTCAAAATGGATGCTCTAGCGGGTAAGTTGCCTAGTCAAAAATGGTTGTTGATGATCGCCGGTGCGGTCATGATATTGACCTTGTGGCTGTCTTCTAAGGCTCAAGCAGTAGTCAAAACATCTGTTGATCTGGCGCGTCAAGACAGTGGTACGGAACGTTTTAAGGCAAATTTTCTTTCCAGATATTTGGTTCGCTATTCCATTATGGCAGCCGAAGGTGTACAACGTATTATACCTAAAAAAACATCAGATTACATATCGAAGCGATTCAAGGAAAAACCTTCCCTAGGATTGGTTCCTAAGAACTCTGATAAACCAGCATTTGACTATGTTAGGGCCTCAGTGAACTTGATGGTGGCTAGTGTATTGATATCTGTAGCTACTTCCTATAAATTGCCTCTATCTACTACCTATGTAACCTTTATGGTGGCGATGGGAACTTCACTGGCAGACCGTGCCTGGGGGACAGAAAGCGCTGTGTATCGTATTGCGGGAGTTTTAAACGTGATAGGAGGTTGGTTCTTTACGGCTTTTAGCGCCTTTACAGCAGCTGCAATTTTTGCTTATATCATCTATTGGGGAGGCTTTTATGCGATCATAGGATTAGTCGTGCTGGCCGTGGTATTGATCACCCGCAGCTTTATCATGCACAAGAGGTCCCAAATTGAGCAAAAAATTACCGACGAACTTATCAGGGCCGAAAGCAAGACTATTCAAGGGATTATCGAGGAGAGCTCTGATACCGTATCAAAAGTTTTCAAGAGAGCTAAGGATATGTATTCAAAAACCCTGGAAGGATTAATCAATGAAAACCTGAGTGCTTTAAAGTCTGCCCGAAAGGATAGTAAAAAACTGTCTGTTGAGGTGGATTCCCTGCGCAACAATATTTACTTCTTTATCAAGAATCTGGACGAAAAAAGTATAGGCGCAAGCAAGTTTTATATAGATGTATTGGGTCATTTACAGGACATTTCACAATCCCTGGAATTCATTTCCAGATCCAGCAAAGATCACATCAACAACAATCACAAAAGCTTGAAATTTACTCAAATCAAGGATTTGAAGGAGATCATCGAGCGCATCCACAGCATCTTTGAAGAATCGCAGCATGTTTTTAAAGCTAAGGAGTTTGCTAAATTAGAGTCGATTATTAGTAAAAAACGTGAACTGCTGGAGCTGGTTGATAACAAGATTGAAAAACAGGTAAAACGCACCAAAAACTCAGACGAGTCTCCTAAGAACACCACCTTATATTTTGGAATATTGCTAGAAACTCGCGATTTGATGAAGACAACAACTCACGTGGCAGAGCAGTACTACACTGAATATGATTCCAATCAATTTGACCAAGAAAGTGAATAGAAATTGATAAAGTTCTTAATAAAGGAGTAAAGTAACGCAAAAATTCATGTTGAGCGCGGCCGGAGTTCGAAAGCAAAACAACATCACATTTGATCAATACAAACGTTGTCAGCTGCCTCAAAATGGTATTTTTGCGACTTCAATACCTATGGGTTTATCAACTGTTTTATATCTAAGAGGGCTTGTTATTGGGGTAGAGGATGAATTTTACACGTTGGTAAAATAATATAGATTACCCTATTCATTTTCAATTAGCTAAGATGAAACCTTAGGCCGCACATCTATCAGCGTCGTAGTTTTAATCTTTTGTTGGACGACATTTCATTCATAGATGAATGTCCTCTTGATGACAGAGGGCTATGTGTGGGAGCCGACCAGCTTACCGGCTTTTATGAGTTCCCTTGCAATGCGTGCTATGAAGTATTGATTCATGGGCTTCACTTAATTCCAGATGTATTCGGCAGGCTTTGATTGATCTTTAAGGGTGTTTTAAGAGCAGTAATACGTTTTTGGGGTCCAACGTGAGCATAAAAAAATGCCCTTCCTAAGGAGGGCATTTTTATAATAAATACCTTGAGTTTAAGCAGCCTCTTGGGAAGGGATCTGCTCGTTCTCATCTGGTTGTTCACCAAATTTTCTAGCATACCTAAGCTTAGCTCTGTGTACCAGATACAATAGAATTGGTACAATAATCAAGGTGAGGAACGTGGCAAACAGCAACCCGAAGATCACGGTCCAGGCTAGTGGCCCCCAGAAGATCACATTATCGCCACCCATATAGATTTTAGGATCAAACTCACTAAACAGGCTAAAGAAGTCTATATTCAGTCCTATCGCCAGCGGTATCAATCCCAGTACGGTCGTGATGGCTGTCAACAACACAGGTCGCAACCTTGCCTTACCAGCCTGTACGATCGCGTTGAACTGGTCTTCCTTACTAATTAGGTATTTGTCGTTGTCAATCCCTAATTGTTCGATTCTACGCAACTTTAAGATGTCCACATAATCAATCAAGACCACACTGTTGTTTACCACGATACCCGCCAGGGAAATAATTCCCATCATGGTCATCATGATAACGAATGGCCATCCTGTGATCATCAATCCTAAGAAAACGCCTATGAAACTCAAGAAGATCGAGATCATGATGATGGTAGGTTTTGAAACACCGCTAAACTGGAAGATTAATATAAAGAATATCAAAGCCAGTCCAGACATCAGTGCTGTCATCAAAAAGGACTGTTGTTTGTTTTGTTCCTCTAATTGTCCCGTGTAGTCTATGTTGATATTAGCGGGCAGGTTTTCAAAGTCCAGCATCTCATTTTGTATCTGTGCCACAGCAGCACCTGCATCACTAAATCCGGGTTTCAAAGCACTATAAACGGTGACCACACGCTTGTTGTCTTTGTGTTTAATGGCACTAAATCCAGATACATTTTCCTGTGTGGTGACGGCACTGACTGGAACCTCCCGCACCTCGCCACTCGCCATATCTCTAAAAGTAATACGCTGGTTGAATAAAGTACTGCGATCGTATCGGTTTTCCTCGTTGAAACGAACGTAGATATCGTAATCTTCACCATCTTTCTTATACACTCCCGCCTTTTCACCAAAGATGGACCTGCGCAACTGCATTCCTACCTGACTGGCGCTGATTCCCAATTCGCCGGCTTTCTCACGATCTACCTTGACTTGTAGTGCGGGCTTACTTTTATTGACGTCAATTTTTAACTCATCTACAGGAGCGATGTTCTTTTCATTCAAGAATTTCACCATGCGGTCAGCAGTAGCGATCAACTCACTGTAATCATCCCCTTGCAACTCTATGTTAACCGGATAACCAGCAGGTGGCCCGGCCTGATCTTTTTCCACACTAATCGCAATTCCTGGGAATTTGCCTTGAACAGCTTCTTGGACTTTTTTACGCAGGACTTCGCTATCCTTACCGTTGCGGTATTTGTATTCCCGCATGGAAGCGGTGATCTTCCCTTTATTGGGCATTTCTGCCGCACTACCGCCATCGGTCTGTGGATTTCCAGCACCTTCTCCTACTTGAGAAACAGCACTTTCCACTAGAAAATTCTCACCGTCCTCCATATATTCTGGATCATTGAGGACTCCGTAAACGATCTCTTCTATTTCCTTAGTGGTTCTATTCGTTTTATCAATCGCAGTTCCCTCAGGATATTCAATATAAACGATGATCTGATTGGGTTTGTTTTCTGGGAAGAACTCTACTTTAGTACGTCCACTTGCTACGGAAACGCCAAAATAGAGGAACAACACACTGACAAACATAACCACCATTCCCGCAGTGAAATAGTAGGGCGTCCTTCCTCTCAAGGCAAATTTTAAAAAGCGTTCATAAGCATTGTCTAATGATTTCAGTGCTCTCTTTTGAAAGAACGTAGTCCATCCTTTAATGACGTACTTATAAAGCCAAAGTAAGATTACGGTCACTACCATGATGCTTCCTAAACCTCTTACGGCGCCCCCAAATATCATGATCAATATTCCAATACCGCCCATAATAGCCGTGATCCAGATCAACTTTTTAAATGGGATCTTCTTTTCATCAACGCTCATGAGTTTTGAAACCAGCATGGAGTTAAAGAAAATAGCGACAATCAAGGAGCTGCCCAATACCACAGATAGGGTGATCGGGAAGTACTTCATGAACTCGCCCATCACTCCTGGCCATAAGCCTATAGGGACAAAGGCCGCAACCGTTGTTAAGGTGGAAATGATGATGGGAACCGCGATTTCACCAATACCTACCTTGGCGGCTTTGATTCGGGACATCCCTTCCTCGTCCATCAATCGATAGACGTTTTCTACCACCACAATACCATTGTCCACCAGCATTCCCAGTCCCATAATCATAGCAAATAGAATCATGGTATTCAAAGTATATCCTAAGAAATTGAGGATGATAAAACTCATCAACATGGACATCGGGATGGCAAAACCTACGAATAGGGCATTCCTAAAACCTAGAAAGAACATCAACACCGTCACCACCAGTATCACCCCAAAGATAATATTGTTCACAAGGTCGTCCACTTGATTGAGGGTACGGCTGGAACCATCGTTAGTAATGGAAATCTCTACGTTATCTGGTATTCTACCGCTTATCTGAGATTCTTTTATGATTTCTCGGATGCTTTCTGCCGCCTCTATGGTGTTTTTACCGGACTGCTTCTTGACATCAATCATAACCACGGGATCACCAAACTCTCTGGCAAAAGTGGTCTTGTCTTCTTCTTTAAAGCTTACCTCGGCAATATCAGTGAGATAAATAGGGCCGTTTTCATTTTTAACTACAAAACGTTCCAATTGGTCTGGTCTTGTGATTTCTCCCAAGATTCTGATAGTACGACGCTGGCTTTCTGTTTTGATGTTACCAGCACTCATGGTGGCATTGCCACCGTTCACCGCATTGATAACGTTGTCAAAACTCACCTTGGCGGCCGTCATTTTATAAATGTCCACGGCGATCTCTACTTCCAGTTCTTGTGCACCGCGTATGCTGGCTTCCTTGATCTGATCCAGGCTTTCGATCTCATCTTCCAGATACTCTGCAAATTCTTTAAGTTCACGAACCGTATAATCACCTCTCAAGTTGATGTTCATGATGGGGATTTCCTCACTCATCTTTAAGTCAAAGATGTTGGGTTCGATTTTAGCACCGTTAAATGTAGGCCAGTCCTCGTTTGAGGTTTCCACATCGATTTCGTCCTTTACTTTTTGCTTAGCGTCTTCTACGCTCAACTTTTCGTTAAACTCTACCGTGATAATGGAATAATCTTCCTGTGAGGTTGATACAATTTCTACGACATTAGAAAGGTTTTTCAACTTGTCTTCTAGCGGTTCTGTGATCAACCGCTCAATATCTTCTGCAGTGTTACCTGGGTAGATGCTGGAAATGTAGATCTTAGTTTCCTTAACTTCCGGATAGTCTTCTCGAGGCATTGCAAAATAGCCAGAAACCCCTAATACAAGTACCAAGCCTATAAAAATCCAAATGACGGTGGAATTGTTGATAGCCCATGAGGACAATCCAAATTCCTTTTCGCTTTTCTTTCCCATGTTGGTTAGGCTTTTATTCTTATTTGTTGGTCTTCCTTAACACTACGTGCACCTTCTACTATAATCAAATCTCCCGTGTTGAGACCTTCGATGATTTCAACCATGTTGTCGCTTGTTTTTCCAGTTTTAATCAATTTCCTTTTCGCAGTAGCGGTATCAAAATCACCCCCATCCTTGCGGTCTGTTGCTACCATCACATATTGTTCTCCATCTTGGTTTTCACTGATTACAGAAAGTGGCACTAGTATCGCACCCTTACTGGTATAGTCGTTGATCTTTAATTTTGCCGTCAGGTTAGGTTTGACATTTCCTGTTGGGTTTTTAACAGGAACTTCAATTTTAAAGGAGCGGTTAGCAGGATTGATAAAAGAGCTGCTTTGTCTTACTTTACTGTCCATTCTTTCTCCTAATACAGGAAATTCTACCTCAACAGCAGTACCTTCCTTGATGGAGGCAATATAAGTTTCAGGAACTTCCACGTCAATGTACATGTCACTCAAGTTGACCAGCCTAAAAAGCTTAGTCATTCCAGGAGTTACAACGTTACCTTGCTCTGTAATCACGTCATCGATCACGCCAGAAAATGGTGCGGTAACCACGCTTCTTGCCAGTTGTTGGCGCATGGAGTTGATGGCATTCTGCTGGCCTTCATAATTAGCTTTTGCCTGTAGATACTGTATTTCAGAACCTATGTTTTGATCCCAAAGCCTTTTTTGTCTTTCAAAAGTAGTTTTGGCAAGTTGAGCCTGTACTTTCATTTGCTCGATTTGCTGTGCGACACCACCGTCATCAATTTTGGCCAGTCGCTGCCCTTTAGAAACGCGCTGTCCCTCTGTAACATAGACGTTTGTCAGTACACCGGCGCTTTCTGCCATTAAGGTGATGTTCTGCTTCGTGTCCACACTACCTTGTAATTCAATATAATGATTGAAAAGAGTATCGGTAATGGTTTCAACACTAACCAGCGATCCCTCCTTTTGTACCGCATTTTTATCCAGATAAGTTTCTATGGCACTAATCTCCTGTTCCAGTTCTTTTTTCTCGTTGAGCAATTCTGTTTTTTTCTGTGCAATGGCTGCGGTATCACCGCTGGCGATTAGCTCGTCAATAGTGGGTTCTTCACCACCACAGGCAATGAGTAATGGCAACAGTAAAAAGTAGGTTAATTTGTTCTTCATGATATAAAAATTAAGGTCGGTCGTTTCTTGGTGATAAATAATGGGGTGTGTTGAGTACGGTTTCCAGTGTTGCTTTGTTGGTAATCACCTGGAACATACTGTTGAGGTACTCTGCTTGCGCTTGATACAGCTGTGTTTGCGCCTGGCGCAGATCAAAGCTTGTAGCTATACCCTCGGTAAACTTGATGCCGTTCTTGTTCTCAATACGTTCTGCAAGCTCTAGGTTTTGTTTATTGGTGTAGTAGGTATCAATGGCGAGTTGATAATCATTCAAGGCAGTTTCATAGTTCAGTCTGATTTCTTGAGAGGTACGCTCCAGATCGGTTTCAGCTTGATCCCAGGCAATTTTTGCACGGTCTGTACGGGCCTTTCTACCGAAGGAAGTAAAAATGGGCCAGTTGATACTTACTCCTGTAACTGACTGCTGGAACCACTGGTTGCCGCTGTTAAAAATAAATTCATCACTAAAAGCATTAGCGCCATAATTGATAAAGCCGGTGAGTTTAGGCAATGCCTTACTGCGTTCCAGTTTGTATTCCAAACGACGTTGCTCAGTAAAGTTGACGGCAATTTGATAATCAACAGATTGATCCAGGTTCAAGTTTTCATTTCCTAATGATGGGTCAATGGTTTTTACCGCTAGACTTTCCAGATTGTCGGCCAGCCTTACCGTGGTAGAAAGATCAAGTCCCATGGCCAGCTGGAACATATTCATGGCAATCTCTGTCTGGCGCTTAGCACTGTTGAGCTGGTTGGTCAATTGCAGATAAGTGATTTGCAACTGCTCCACATCTTCTTCCTCGGTCAGTCCATTTTCAAAAATCTTTCTGGTTTCATTCAGATTCTTCTCTAGGGTTTCAAGGTTGCGCGTCACGATGGCTACATTCTCTTGCGATAGCAATACACCCCCATAGGCGTTGATCACGCCTTTGCGCACTTCTAGTTTAGTCTTGTTGTTCGCATTCTCTGAAAAATCCAAAAAGGTTTTTGAAGCTTCTAGAGCAACCAGATAACTGCCGTCAAAAATAACTTGGCTCAGGGTTGCGGTAATATTGGAGCTTTGCTTAGGTGAGAAAATTACCGGTACAAATGTACCTGGAGCCTCCCCAATAATCTCACCTGGCAATACTGACACCGGTTGCTTGATTTGGTAATTGTAATCACCGGTACCGGTAATCTGGGGTAATCCCGTGGCAGTGGTTTCCCATTTTTGCTTGAGTGCCTTGACGATATCCCGTTGGGCATTGATGGCCTGGTAGTTATTGTCGAGGGCAAAATTGATGGCTTCCTCCAGGGTGAAACTATAATTTGCTGGCGTGGTGGTTTGTTGTGAGTTCGCTTTCGCGAAAGCGAAATACATCAAAATCACTGCTATATACTTGAGATTTGACATTTAATGATGGTTTGTTTGGGTTAATTCATTCAAAATCCTGCGGCCGGCTGGAGTGACGATACCGCGCAGGTGGTAATCCAGGTATTGATCGTACAACTTGTCCTGTGGAAACTGGTCTGTTGGAAAAATGGAGATGTCCTTGATCCCTTGAATACCTACAAAATACATGCGGGCCACAAAGGTTTTATCAATATTGTCGCGGTACAATTGCAGCTCTATGCCGCGTTCCACATTGCGGTAGATGCAATTATCCATAAAATCATACATCTGCTTAGTGATGACTTTATGGATCTCTGGGTAATATTTTTGCAACTGGTAAATAGAGGAGGAGTTATCACCCTTGAGTTCCCGCATGACATAGCTCTTGATTTCATACAACTCCTCAATGGGATTGCGTTCCTCATTGCGCGCAATGGTAGTTACCCCCTCGCAAATGTAGTTACACATGTGCAGGGACGTGGCGGCGACCAGCTCGCTTTTGTTTTTGTAATGGGTGTAGAGCGTCTTTTTGCTCATGCCCATCTTACTGGCGATCTCGTCCATGGTCACGCTCTTAAAACCGTGGTTGAGAAACAGGTCCAGCGACTCTTTTAATATTAATTCTTTGGGTTCCATATTATTTTCAAGCGGCAAAGATAGCTATAGGAAACTTTAGAAACTAACAAAGTTTCCTAAGTTTTTAATTCTTTTCCAGATTGTTAATCAGGAATAGGCCATGCAAGCCTGTCCTTACTTATTTTTGAAGCTATGACACGTATGGAAGATTTAAGACAGCAATTCCTGGATTACCTGGAACAGAAGATTTCACACCAGCAACCTAGCGGGCTGTATGATCCAGTACATTATATATTGCAGCTGGGTGGTAAGCGCCTGCGCCCCTTGTTGACCTTGATGAGCACACAGATGTATGGTGAAACGGTGGAAAAATCACTGGACGCTGCCGTAGCCATTGAGGTGTTCCACAATTTTACCTTACTGCACGATGATATCATGGATGCGGCAGCATTGCGCCGCGGCCAGCAAACGGTGCATGAAAAATGGAACGCAAATACGGGAATCCTAAGCGGCGATGCCATGATGATCATGGCCTATCAGTGTTTTCTTTCCTATGAGCCAGAAATGTTTTATAATCTTAACCAGCTTTTCTCTAAAACAGCCTTAGAGGTCTGTGAAGGTCAGCAATATGACGTTGACTTTGAAACCAGAATGGATGTTACCGTAGACGAGTACCTATTGATGATCAAGTTGAAAACCTCTGTTTTAGTTGGTTGCGCCCTACAGATGGGTGCCATTATTGCTGGCAAACCTAAAAGTGAGCAGGAGAAAATCTATGCATATGGAATACAGCTAGGAATGGCCTTCCAGCTGATGGATGATTATCTGGACGCCTTTGGCGATCCAGAGACCTTTGGAAAAGAAGTGGGTGGCGATATACGGGAGAATAAGAAAACCTATCTGTATTTGAAGTCCATTGATAACAATGACTTTGTTGAAGAGTTAAAAGAATTATTTTCCCAAGACTACCGCGATTTGAGTGGGGAACAAACCCTTAAAAAAGAACGCGTTAAAGAATTGTTTGTCAACAGCGGTGGTGCCAACAGGACTCTAGAGGCTATCAATGAATATACCAATAAGGCCATGAAAACCATCGACAGTCTGGATATGGAAGAGACCCACAAAGCGGTGCTCAAGAAGTTTTCAGAAGATTTGATGTCCAGAATCAGCTAATCCATGGAACTAGAAAGAATCCAAGAAAAGCTAGAGGCCAAACACCACATTTTTATGGTGTACCGCAACCAGGTCAATAAAGACCTGGAGCGATCAGGATTTGAGGCTATTGAAGAAAATGAACCCAATGCCTTCTTACAAGAACTCATTGCTACTTTAAGTGAGGCCATTGAAGATAGCGACCCAAAGCTAAAGCAACTCTATTATCTCGCAGACGTCCAAGAAAAAAACCTAGAAAACGGTATCGTGATGGCATTTATCACTCGGGAATGGGTGAAGATTAGGTTTAGGTTGGGGCAGTAGGGACTGAGATTGAACTTGAACTTGAACTTGAATTTGAAAATCAAAATCAAAAATAAAAGGAAAAAGAACTTTTTCTTATCGGCATTTTATATAGGACACGCTCCTTCTCGACTGTAACTCGAAGCGGCTTTATTAATTAAAGTATGATGCCCATATCCTGTTTCGAGCGACAGTCGAGAAAAGGTTAATTCTGAATTTAATGAGACTTCAAAATTAAGTTGGCATACGAGAGCAATCTCGTTAATTTGTACAATTATTTTTTATTTGTCTTGACGAGAATAGAGTCCAAAAGTCTTCTTCATTTTCAAAATCAATAGTTTCCTCAATACTTTTCAAGTAAAGTTTAACTCCATCATCTAGTCTATTTAATTCCAAATTACCGTCAATATTTTTGAATATAAATTCTACAGAATCCTTCCATTCTCCAAATGATAAAAATTGAATTGTATCTCCTTCTAGTTTCATTTCATGCCATTCAGTCAAACGGATCCATTCGTTTTCATTTGCCACTTTTACCGAGTCTTTTTTAAAATAAATTTCGGTGTACTGACCATTATAGCAATATGAATAGTTGCCTTTGAGATTTTGATTTTTTTGGCAACTTGTCATTGATGCCAATAACAAGGTAATTGAGATTAGTTTCAAATTTAATTTCATTCACAATTCAAATTAGCCCAATTCATCACAGGTACGATCCACTCATCCATCGCCTTAAATAGAAACCCATGTCGCAGTCCAGTATTCAGTTCTACATCTTTATACTGCTCAATACCGCAACAAGAAGCCAGCTTTCTAGATATAGCATAGTTCCCAGCAGGATCAGACTTTTCATAAATATTGAGGATATTACCGCACCAGTTGAGGTCTGGTAGTTGTTCCATATCGCCCTGCCTGCCAAGGCACGACAGGCAGGTTTCGCGAAAGCTGCCTACAAAAACAAAGTTGAGTTCCCGATTGTGCGCAATGGTAGAAACATATTGCGCAATGTAACCGCCTTTTGAAGTTCCAACGATAGTGACGTGACCTGGGTTGACTCCTAAACCAATCAAACTATCCACTTGTCCATTCACTCGTTGAGCATATGCAACCGCATTAACGTTTCCATTACGTTTCTCGCTAATCACTGTGAAATTGTTATCTCTGAATTTTTGTAGAACCTCTTCATATTCCACTCGGCCATAATCTGGATGAGCCGCATTCAGATCATTTGTCTCTAAGAAAGCATTGTGTAGGAAGAAGGTATATTTTTCAATAGGACCCGATTGCGCTGCGCATGGCTTCCAACAGAGCAATGAAAATGATAGGAAGAAATAAAATAGATTGATATTTTTCAAGTTCAAGTTCAAGTTCAAGTTCAAGTTCAAAAAAGTACCCTCACAAACGGTTGTATTCCATTCCTATATATACTGCGTCCTTCATTGTATAATACATCATAACGGGCACCAATAGTAATGGGTCCATTCACATATCCCGCGCCTATAAATAAGGCGGGTACCCAGTAGTTATCATCCCTAAACGCATCGTCCTCAAAATTTTGATTGACGTTGAGGTATTCAAAGTCTGCACTCAATTGAATTTCTGGAATGGGCTGTGCAATACCAATGATGCTGCCGCCTAGAATAGTGCTAGAATAATCCAGATTGTCGCCAGCAAAGCCGTCGTTTCTATCAAAATTGCGTTTGACGTAACTCCCATTTAACCCTAAACCAACACCTACATAAGGATTGACTTGATAGATCGCCTGCGGCGCTACTTGTATAGCGGTATAGCCTGTGCCAAAACTCAATCCCAGATTGCCACCATACCGCACTCGATTCCAGAAATCAGCGTTTGCGGTCTGTGCTATAGTAGATAGATGTGTGATCGTCCCAAAAAGGATTAGGAAAACCAGTTTTTTTGAAAAAATGCTATTCATTGATGGTAATTATAGGGCAATCGTTATAAATATACAAAACGTTATGCCGTACAATGCCAATTCTTTACTTTTGCATAACGATTGAAAACGGGAGCTTTCCCGATAGATTTATGGATAAATTTTCTTTTTTAAACGCAGCTCATACTGCATTCTTTGCGCAACTTTACGATGAATACCTATTAAATCCTGACCGGGTTGAGCCTTCTTGGCGTGCCTTTTTTCAGGGATTTGACTTTGGTGTGGAATCTGCTGGCGATGGCGAGGTGCAAGTGGTTTATGAGGATAGAGGCGAGACCAAAACCGTTGACGTATCCCAAAAGATGCTCAAGGAATTTGAGGTAGTCAGACTTATAGATGGTTACCGCTCACGCGGTCATTTGTTTACTAAAACAAATCCAGTAAGAGAACGTCGACAGTATACGCCGACCTTAGAATTGAATAATTTCAATTTATCAGATGCAGATTTAACGACAGAGTTTGAATCTGGGGAATTGATAGGCCTGGGAAGAACCAGCCTTAAAAATATTATCGATCACCTAAAACAGGTGTATTGCGAGAGCATAGGAGTAGAGTATATGTACGTGCGCTCTCCAGAGCAGGTCAAATGGATCCAGAGTTGGTTGCACCGCAACAACAACCATCCAGATTTTGACAAAAGCCAAAAATTACAGATTCTCAAGAAACTGAATGAAGCCGTTTCTTTTGAGTCTTTTTTACATACCAAATACGTTGGACAAAAGCGCTTTTCCCTAGAAGGGAACGAATCGCTTATTCCGGCGCTCGACAGTTTGATTGAAAACGCTGCCAATAACGGTGTCAACCAGTTTGTACTGGGAATGTCACACCGTGGGCGTTTGAATGTGTTGAGTAATATTTTTGGAAAGCCAGTTTCCGATATCTTTTCAGAATTTGACGGTAAAGATTACGAGCAAACCATTTTTGATGGGGATGTAAAATACCATTTGGGATATACCAGTAAGCGTAAAACCGACAACGGCAACCAGATCAATTTGAATATTGTACCTAACCCGTCGCACCTAGAGACTGTTGGTGCGGTTGTGGAAGGAATTGCCCGCGCAAAACAGGATATGCACACACCAGATGATTTTTCTAAGGTATTGCCCATCGTACTTCACGGTGACGCAGCCATTGCCGGTCAGGGAATCGTTTATGAAGTGGTACAAATGGCAAAACTGGATGCTTATAAAACGGCCGGTACCATCCATTTGGTGGTGAATAATCAGGTTGGTTTTACCACCAACTATCTAGACGCACGATCCAGTACTTATTGTACAGATATTGCCAAGGTAACTTTGTCTCCGGTTCTTCACGTGAACGCAGACGATGCGGAAGCGGTGGTGCATGCGATGAATTTTGCGTTTGAATACAGAATGCAGTTCCAGAGCGACGTATTTATTGACCTATTGGGTTATAGAAAATACGGTCACAATGAAGGCGATGAGCCACGATTTACACAACCACAATTGTATAAAGCGATCAGCAAGCATGAAAATGCCCGCGATATCTATGCAGACAAATTACTGCAGGAAGGAATTATAGAAGAAGGAACCGTTGCAGATCTAGAAACGACTTTCAAAGAAAAGTTGGAAGATCAACTGGCTACTTCCAGAGAACAGGAAAATACGATAATCACACCGTTCATGCAGGATGAATGGGAAGGTTATGAAACGGCAGATGAGGATATGATGATGAAAGTTGTCAAGTCTGGTGTGGCCAAAAAGAAATTACAGGAAATCACAAAAGTGATCTCGACCTTGCCAGAGAAGGAGCACTTTATGCGTAAGATCAAGAAGATCGTGGAATCCAGACAGGAAATGTTTGACGAGGATAAACTGGACTGGGCGATGGGCGAGCACCTCGCTTATGGATCGTTGATGCAGGAAGGTTACAACGTGCGCATGAGCGGTCAGGATGTGGAGCGTGGTACTTTTTCCCACCGTCACGCGGTTGTGAAGTCAGAGAATCACGAGAACGAATTTATACTCCACAACTTCCTTGATGCAAAAGGGAAGATGGAAATCTATAACTCGCATCTTTCAGAATATGGTGTAGTTGGATTTGAGTACGGTTATGCCATGGCACAGCCAGAAACGCTGACGATTTGGGAAGCGCAGTTTGGCGATTTCTCTAACGGTGCGCAGATCATGATCGACCAGTACATCAGTGCTGGTGAGGATAAGTGGAAGAACCAGAATGGACTCGTCCTTTTATTACCGCATGGGTATGAAGGCCAGGGCGCAGAGCACTCCAGCGCACGCATGGAGCGTTATTTACAACTGTGTGCCAAAGACAATATGTGGATGGCAAACTGTACCACGCCCGCAAATATGTTCCACTTGTTGAGACGCCAGATGCTGGTCAATTACCGCAAGCCTTTGGTCGTTTTCACGCCTAAATCGCTCTTGAGAAGCCCACGTGCAGTAAGCCATGTGGACGAGTTTGTCAAAGGTCATTTTCAAGAAGTGATTGATGTGGATGGTGACGCTTTCGCGAAAGCGAAAACCCTAGTATTCACCAGTGGAAAATTCTATTATGATCTATTGGAATACAGAGAAGAACACGACCGCAGCGACGTGGCTATCGTAAGAGTGGAACAATTGTTCCCGCTGCCTACCACGCAGATCAATAAGATCATCAAGAAATACGGGTCTAAGGACATCGTATGGGCGCAGGAAGAACCGCGCAACATGGGTGCTTATGCCCATTTATTATTGCACATGCCAGACACGAGAAACTGGAGAGTGTGCTCAAGAAACATGTATGCCGCACCAGCCAGTGGAAGCTCAACGAGATCCAAGGCCAGACAGGCACGAGTAATAGAAGACGTATTTAATACCAACAAATAGCATTATGGCTCTAGAAATGAAAGTGCCCTCACCGGGCGAGTCGATTACAGAAGTAGAAATAGCAGAATGGTTAGTCGCTGACGGCGATTGGGTCGAGAAAGACCAGGCCATTGCTGAGGTGGATAGCGATAAGGCAACACTGGAACTTCCAGCAGAGGCCAGCGGTATCATTACCTTGAAAGCTGAAGAAGGCGATGCAGTTGCCGTAGGCGCTGTCGTCTGTCTAATCGATACAGAAGCAGAAAACCCTAACAAGGGCGGTTCTTCTGACAAGAAGGAAAGCAAAGCAGATAGCAACGAGAAAGATGCTAAGGATGCTCCATCCTCAATGGGCAAAGGCGATGAAGGTGGTGGCAAGGATCCTGAAAAGGAGCTGGCCAAAAAAGACGAAAAAACAGAAGACAAAAAGAATTCTGAAAAAGCACCACAGCCAGAACAAGCCAAAGAGACTTACGCAAGTGGCGTTCCCAGTCCTGCGGCTAGAAAAGTTTTGGATGAAAAAGGAATTGATGCTGGAGCTGTAAAAGGATCTGGCCGTGACGGTCGCATTACTAAAGATGATGCTGTCAAAGCAGAAGGAAAACCATCCATGGGAACTCCAGGATCTGGCTCAAGAGGCGAGTCACGTTCTAAGCTGTCTATGTTACGTCGTAAAGTAGCAGAGCGTCTAGTAACCGTGAAGAATGAAACGGCAATGTTAACGACTTTTAACGAGGTGGATATGCATGCGATTTTTGCCTTGCGTACAGAATATAAAGATGCGTTTAAAGCCAAGCACGGTGTAGGATTAGGATTTATGTCCTTCTTTACTAAAGCCGTTACAAGAGCTTTAGAGATGTATCCAGCGGTCAATTCCATGATCGATGGTAAGGAAATGATCTCGTACGATTTTGCTGATATTTCCATAGCGGTATCAGGCCCTAAAGGGCTAATGGTTCCGGTAATTAGAAATGCAGAAAACCTATCCTTTAGAGGAGTAGAGCAGGAAGTAAAACGATTGGCTTTACGTGCCAGAGACGGAGAAATCACTGTTGACGAAATGACGGGTGGTACCTTCACCATAACTAATGGTGGAATCTTCGGTAGCATGATGAGCACACCGATTATCAACCCACCACAAAGTGCGATATTGGGAATGCACAACATCATCGAGCGACCAGTGGTTATCGATGGCGACATCGTTGCACGTCCTATGATGTACCTAGCGGTTTCTTATGATCACAGGATCATTGACGGTAAGGAATCGGTTGGATTCTTAGTAGCGATCAAGGAAGCATTGGAAAGCCCGATTGAACTGTTGATGGACAATGATGTGAAGAAGGCGCTGGAACTATAGGCGCGCTGCGCTTACAAATTTCAATCCCGATAGCTATCGGGACAAATTCCAAATTCCAATTTGGGATAGGAAAAGATAAAAATTGCCGATTGTTGATTTGCTACGCAAATCGTGATTGCCAATTGCTAATTGCAATGTCAGTTCAAACACCAGCGCTGCGCTTATCGAGGTGTTGAGAATAAACCGCGATGTCAGTTCGAGCGGAGTCGAGAACAGTTTATAAGATCAAATGCTTAGTTATAAATATTGAAAAGCGATCTCTTTTGAGGTCGCTTTTTTGGCATTTCGCTTTCGCGAAAGCGGAAGGTCAATTTGAGTTCCCTCTCAAAAGTCGAGAAGTTTTATGTAGCAGTAAGAACGGAAGAATTTTCTGAGTAAAAATTTGTTAACGATTTCTTAACATTGAATAATTCACATTTAAATCCCTAAATCCCTAAATTTCAAATATCAAAACCAACCAGATGATTTGGAATTTTAATTTACGCAACTGCTTTGTTGCGATTTTAGCAATGTGTTGTTTGATTTCTTGTGAGAAGGATGAGATTGAACCGATCAAAGAGGAATCCATATTTCCAAAAATTCGCGGTCGTGTAATCACACCCAAAGATATGAAAAGTGATCCATTAGCCTACGATAGATTAATGAAGTACTTGACAAAATCTGTGGCAAAATCTTCTAATGGTATAGAATTGGATACCAACTATATCAAGGTGATTGATACGGATCAATATTCATCTTACACATTCAAAATTAAGCAAGATTCATTGGAAAGAACGCAAGTGTTGAGAAATTTTATGTTGACTGTTGTAAATGACACTACACAGATACAGCATTTAGTGGACTATACTATACTGAATGACGGCAGCCTTGATATGGAAAACATACATTTGAAACGGCTATATGGAGACGATTTGTTAAATCTTTCGCAACCGAAGTGTGGAGGGACTTCGACAACATGGTACTCCTATCAGGATTGCTATTCTGTTCCATGTATTGGTACAGGTGACGATAAACATCAATATGGTGAAGCATGTCAATTAGATGGGCAGGCTGGTGCGCCTCAATTAGTCTGCAATACACGATGGGCTAGTTTCACGGTTGACGAACCACCGTGTGCAACTATTGATGCAGGAGATTCTGGCGGTGGCGGCGGTGGCAGTGATGGAACTATAATTGTTCCTGTTAATCCTACAGATCCAGATGTACCATGTCTTAACAATTCAATATCTGATGGTAGTGGGGGATGTTTTGATGGGAGTGAAGATCCAACTGATCCTATTTTAAAAGATCCTAATTTAGAAACAGTAAAGAAAATTGTTAATGACCCTGTTTTTCAAGCGAAAATTATTGAATTACAAAATAACCTCGGATTAGGTTACGAAACTGGTACTAAGTTAAGCTCCATTAACGGAATTGTTAGTTATACTTTTTATGAAGGTAGTCTTCAGTCACCTACAAAACTAAATATCGACGTTGACAACAATACGACTGCGATTGGCCATGTTCATACGAAAACAGTTAAGATTTTAGTAAGAAACGAACAGACAAGATCAATGGATGCTGTAGAAGCAAAACCAATTCCAATGTTTTCCCCTGGTGATGTCCGAAAATATGTAAACGTATTATTACAACATGCTAATGCGATTCGATCCGAACTAGAGAATGGACTTAGGGTCGCTGAAGCTTTTACATTTTTGGTTACTCCCAATGGAAACTACCTATTAAAATATAATGGATCAGCTGGTTCGTTGATAGGGCCACCTCAAATAACTAACGCTTTAAATAACAGTTATAGAGATTTTGTAGCGGAAGCTCCAGAACGATCTTTCATGACATTTATGGAAGAAAGCATGTCAAGTATAAACTTTTCTCTTTATAAATTTGATGATGAGGGAAACGTAAGTAGAATAGAAAACAATTAATTTTTAAAATATGAGATCTTACTTAATAATATTTATAGTTTGTATTAGCTCTTTGTCGTTTGCTCAACGATCAATTACGGTAGAACAAGCTGGCACTTATATAGAAAATGACGGAAGCTTGCCAAGTGATGTGACGGAAATTAATGACTCTAATAATTTATTAGATGCATACACAGGAACATGGAGTGGCGAGTACGAAAATAAAAAAATAGAAATTACAGTTTTTAAAGAAAGAAAATCATCTGATTGGTTCGGTTTAATTAAAGACAGAATAAATTTTAGATATAAAATTTATGATCTCAACGAAAATATTTTGGTCAATTCTGATGACCGAAATTTAGGCTTTGCTAGAGGTATGTACTACAGATCAAGTGACAATAGATATATGCTAAGCTTGGAAGATGCCTGCGATAATAGCAAAACGATCCTTTTAAGGCCATTTGTCCCTTTAGGCACAATTTCCTTAACTCCAGATAAAATGGAATTAATTGTAATGCCTGATCTTTTAGGTGGTTTGTATAATGATCCAAATCAGTTTCCAAACTGCACTTCTGTTTCAAATCATTTACCTAGCGAAAACTCTCTTACTTTAAGTAGGATATAACCCGTGCTTCTGTAAAATTTATACACTCGCTTGACTCACAGGAATATTACAATCAATCATTCCAATCATTCCCTGCATGTCATATCCTTAGGAACTCTAAAAAAGTGAACCTAATAGCAACCATCGTAATGCAAGTAAGCCTATCGAGTTATTGATGGATAATGATGTAAAGAAAGCATTGGAACTTTAGGTTCGCTGCGCTTGCAAATTTCAATCCCGATAGCTATCGGGACAAGCTCCAAATTCCAATTTGGGTAAGGTTTATAGATTAGAACAAGATGAGAATTGCCGATTGTTGATTTGCTTTGCAAATCGTGATTGCCAATTGCTAATTGCGATGTCAGTTCGAGCGGAGTCGAGAACAGCTTAGTAGTTCAAAAACGCCATTTAAAATTGAAAAGCGACCTCAATTGAGGTCGCTTTTTTTGTTTTTGACGTTCGCATTTGGTTCTACAAAATCATTTTCTGATGGCTGTTAATAAAAACACAAAAATGTATTCAATTAAAACTAACTTTTTTAATTTTAGTTCAATTGATTTTAAATCACTTATTATGAAACCACTACTATTTTTACTGGTTTCCATTTCGCTAATTTCTTGTTCTAATGAGAATCAAGAGTCAGTAGCTACATCTACTGAAAAAAAACAGATATTACAAAAATTTCAAGATTTTGATAGTAGCACCCTAGTCCATGTAGGTACTATGGTAGATGGGGAAATTGTTTTAAATGATAACTCCAGTACATTAATTTCTACTTTTGAAAAAAGTCGAGGAATATCCTCTGAAAGCGCTAGGATTTATCCCTCTGATAATGACACTTATGGCTTAGTGTTTAAGGGGCCTAATAACTCTAAAACTACCTATCTCGCAGTTGTAGGACCTGATAATGGCATATATGCAGTCGCTGGTACTTCTTGCAGTACTAGCGATTGCTCTGAGGAGCAATTAGGATGTGTTCCAGAATATCCTGATAATCCTGCTGGTCAAAGCGGCATAGGTATCTGTAGGCCATGTTCCAATGGAGGAAAATGCACTAAGACTGTTAGCGGTGGTGGTGATGAAACCATAATAGATCCAGCCTAAATTAAATTTTTGGAGTATATGATTTCGAGGTCTTGGTTTAAGCATCGAAATTTCTAAATCTTTAAAAGACAATTTCCAATAGCGGCCATAATGGCCGTTTTTTTATTTTTTTGAGTAAATACTACTATTCAAATTATAATTAAGGAGCTAGCGCCTGACTCACAGGAACACTACGATCAATCTTCCCAATCATTCCCTGCAATGCTTTGCCTGGACCTACTTCAATATACTCGGTAGCGGCGTCCCTTATTTTCAAGATGGATCGATTGTCCAGACGCTGCCAATATTGAAAAGCGATCTCTTTTGAGGTCGCTTTTTTGGCATTTCGCTTTCGCGAAAGCGGAAGGTCAATTTGAGTTCCCTCTCAAAAGTCGAGAAGTTTTATGTAGCAGTAAGAACGGAAGAATTTTCTGAGTAAAAATTTGTTAACGATTTCTTAACATTGAATAATTCACATTTAAATCCCTAAATCCCTAAATTTCAAATATCAAAACCAACCAGATGATTTGGAATTTTAATTTACGCAACTGCTTTGTTGCGATTTTAGCAATGTGTTGTTTGATTTCTTGTGAGAAGGATGAGATTGAACCGATCAAAGAGGAATCCATATTTCCAAAAATTCGCGGTCGTGTAATCACACCCAAAGATATGAAAAGTGATCCATTAGCCTACGATAGATTAATGAAGTACTTGACAAAATCTGTGGCAAAATCTTCTAATGGTATAGAATTGGATACCAACTATATCAAGGTGATTGATACGGATCAATATTCATCTTACACATTCAAAATTAAGCAAGATTCATTGGAAAGAACGCAAGTGTTGAGAAATTTTATGTTGACTGTTGTAAATGACACTACACAGATACAGCATTTAGTGGACTATACTATACTGAATGACGGCAGCCTTGATATGGAAAACATACATTTGAAACGGCTATATGGAGACGATTTGTTAAATCTTTCGCAACCGAAGTGTGGAGGGACTTCGACAACATGGTACTCCTATCAGGATTGCTATTCTGTTCCATGTATTGGTACAGGTGACGATAAACATCAATATGGTGAAGCATGTCAATTAGATGGGCAGGCTGGTGCGCCTCAATTAGTCTGCAATACACGATGGGCTAGTTTCACGGTTGACGAACCACCGTGTGCAACTATTGATGCAGGAGATTCTGGCGGTGGCGGCGGTGGCAGTGATGGAACTATAATTGTTCCTGTTAATCCTACAGATCCAGATGTACCATGTCTTAACAATTCAATATCTGATGGTAGTGGGGGATGTTTTGATGGGAGTGAAGATCCAACTGATCCTATTCTAACTGATCCAACTCAAGCATACATTGATGCATTGCTCGCAAATGATGTATTCAAGCGAAATATACAACAGCTTGAAAGAGCCGTGTCAGCTGAACGGGAACATGGAACTGCCTTCTTAACAAGAGATAGAAGCAGATTTATAACTGAAAATGTTGAATTAACACCAATAGGATATAGGTCTCCTGATAGTTTACCAAATCAAATAGGTATTCCTTTTACATTTAGATCAAAGGTAATTGTCCATGTCCATTATAAGAGGCGACCACTGACACCTACTCTCGATGAAGTTCCCATACCAATGTTTTCAGCACAGGATATTGCAGAATTCAATAAAAATTTAATTTCTGTATACGAGGATTTACAAAATCAAGGGCGAGACGCTCTTAGCATTGCTCAAGAACTCAGTCAATATTCGATAATGGTAGTAACTGCTGGAGGTAATTATATGATAAGGTGGAATGGATTAGGAGATAATCTAGTTGATGTTACAATTCCCAATCCAAATTCTGGAAATGTTGAAGACGAATTATTATACGAACAAATTGATGATTTTTATCGAGAAACAGTAGGAAAAGATGCCGAAATGGGAATAATACCGTTTCTAAACTTCCTATCTTCTAATAGCCAATATGAAGTCCATAAATTTGACCTGAGTGGAAATGTAACCCCATTAAACTAAAACCATGAATAAGATAATCAACAAAATAAATATACTCGCTTTGCTATTATCAGCAGCATGTTCCATAGCACAGACTTCTATGTCAGTAGAAGAATATGGTCGCTATAAGATGGAAAATAATGGTAAGTTGCCACCAACATTGAGAGAAATAAATGATGTAAATAATTTTTTCAATCCTTATTTAGGATCATGGATAGCCAGTTATAATAATCGAGATTATCAATTAAATGTCTACAAAGAGCGGAACTATAATGAAGTGTTTGATCTTTCTGAAGATCGTTTGAGGTTCTCATACACTATAAAGAATAGCGCCACAGGAGCTGTTTTGGCAGATTCTTCCAATGAGAGGTTAGGTGAGGCAATTGGTATTAAATACCAACCTCTTTCTGGTCATTATGAGCTCCACATGACCACCGGATGTGGTGAATCTAAAACGATATTATTGGGTTTCACAACATCTGAAATACTACTGAATGGCTCAATTTACGACCAGATGGTGTTTGCTGCATTTGACAGTTGGTACAATCGCCCAGCAACAAGTGGAAGATGTCAATCTTATTCCCATTTGATTCCAGATGTTGCCATAAGGTTTGAGCGTATGTAATTATCTATTGAATTAAAGCCTGATTCACAAGCACACTGCGATCAATTTTCCAATCACTCCTTAAATCCATTGTATCCGTTTATTAGAGCTATTATTAAGTCGTGATGTGAAGAAAGCTATGGGAATCTAGATTACACAGTGTCTCGTCCTAAATAATCTGTATCGATTATTTAGGACGAGACACTTTTTAGCTTTCGCGAAAGCGAATGATATCAAATTATATCCCTGGAGCCTCAGCTTGACTCACTGGAATACTGCGATCGATCTTCCCGATCATTCCCTGCAATGCTTTGCCTGGGCCTACTTCAATAAATTCAGTAGCACCGTCCTTGATCATTTCCTGGATGGATTGGGTCCATTTAACGGTAGCGGTGAGTTGATGTTTTGAACACAACTCGTTTTCAATAAAATTTGTTAACAATTTCTTAACCTTGAATAATTCACATTTAAATCCTTAAATCCTTAAATCCCTAAATTTCAAATATCAAAACCAACCAGATGATTTGGAATTTTAAGTTGCGCAACTGCTTTGTTGCGATATTAGCACTTTGTTGTTTGATTTCTTGTGAGAAGGATGATGATTATCTTGAGGAAGAGACTGTTAGTGAATTAGGCGAGTTTGAAATCAACTCTCATAAAACCAATGACAATCCACTTGACAACATTATAAAGAAGGCTGTGGAAGACTCCAAAAAATTTACAAGCACAATTGCAAAATCAACTTTTGATTCCATCAACGGTTTTTATATTGATGATTCTAGATACAATCATTTGAAAACTGAAAACTATGAGAGTTTTACATTTAATATTATAGATGGTTCTGATAGTTTGAATACTAAATATCTAGTTCTCGCAACAAAGCATGATAGCTTGCAACAAATTTATTATCAGTCCTATTTAGCTGTTATTCCTAAAGCAGATTTTTTAGATATAGATTCATCAGAAGAAGGAAAGATTTTATCACAAAATATATCGATCATCAAGTTTGAAACAGCATTCTTATTTTCAAAAACATTAGAATTTGATCGTTTCGGTGATTGCTTAAGAGTGTATCAAGTTACGGAAACTCCATATTGTATTCATGATGATGGAGATGAGCCGTTGGGGAATAATGGTCAACCAACCTGTAGGCCAGGGAGTTTTAAAACCAGAGTATTAATTGCATCAGAATGTAATATGAGCGGTGATGGTGGTAGTTTAGGCGCTATTGATCCAAGTGACGGTTCTTTTTATAATGATCCTAATGATGCTAGCTCCGGCGGAGGTTATTTAAATCCTGATGGCAGCACTCCTTTTTCTCCAGACGTCACTTGTCCTATGGGCTCCATTAGCGATGGTAATGGTGGTTGTATTGATGGTGGTGGTCTTCCTGGTAGTACTGTTGATGAACCAGAACCTCTCGGAGATCCTAATTGTGAGAGTGTTGCAAATCAAAATGAAGATGCGGCTCTTCAAGCGGAAATAGATAAAATTAAAACTCATATAGGAGAAAAGAAAGAATACGGTTTTAGGGATAGAACTAATGAAATTAATGCTAATGATAGATTTAAGGATTTAGAACCTTATCCAAATGACCCAGCTAAATTAAATATTGATATAAATGCGTTAAATATTGGTGTAATTCACTATCATCCTAAAGAGTTCCCAGAGGATATATTTGGTAATAAACAGAGTGGAGTTTTAACATTCTCAGATCAGGATATAGGAGTATTCATTGGCACGCTTTATCAATCTTCGTTAGATACTCGACTGGATCCGATGAGTTATGACTTATCAAATTACTACATTACAATGATAACCGAAAGAGGTGTTTTTACTTTAAAATTTAGTGGAAACAAATCGGATTTAATAAGGATGAATGCAGAACTTATAAATCAATCACCAAAGGTTATAAGAAAACGAAAGGCGAAATTTAAAAAATACACTCAAAGAAATCCGGAAGAGGGTCTATTGAAATATTTAAGTTATGTTTTTGGGGAAAGTGCGAATAACTTATTTGGACTATTTAAAACGGAAGATGATGGCTCAATATCTAAATATAAACTAAATGAAAACGATGAACTTGAAGAACCAACAATTTGTCATGAGATATAATTTTTTAATAGTGCTGATCTTTCTATCTTTTTTTAAGATGAATGCTCAACAAACTTTAAGCGTGGAAGAATATCATGATTATGTTTACAATCATAGAGATCTTCCTTCCACTGTCACTAGAATTATTGATTCTAATAATACGTTTGATAAATTTATTGGAAGCTGGGGCGGAAGTTTGAATGGTTTAGATTATTACTTTTATGTATCTAAGTTTTCTGATTCAGATGATATATATGACGAGTATGAATCCTTAGAGGTTCGCTATCTAATTACCCAAGGTTCAACTATAATTGCAGATACTCGTCAAGAGCTTAGTCTTGAAACCAGTATGTTTTTGTTTACTATGCCCAACACTCAGACAGCCCATTTTTCGGTTATTGATGAGGATCGTTGTAACGGTGAAATGATTGGAGCATTTCATTTGGTGGGTTCTCCGTCATCAGGATCCGTATTGGGTGAAGTCTTTAATGAAATGCAGGTCGCTTTTTCCGAGGTTCCAGGATTTTTTGTTGAAAATTGGTGTCCAAATGGCCCAACACCCAACCAGTTCCCCAAAGATGTAATTATCACCTTGACAAAACAATAGTGTAAAGAAATAATACCTTACTCACCTATTAAATGTAAAACTTTCAATGATGGGTATTTCCAATATCTATTCTTAGAACTTAATTAATATAGGGGATTTGACTGATTCATAGGAGTCCACAAGCGATGTGCCCAATCATTCCTTGCAATGTCTTTCCTAGGCCTACCTCAATAAACTCGGTAGCGGTATCCCTTATTTTCAAGATGGATTGATTGTCCAGACGCTGCCAATATTAAAAATCGACCTCAATTAAGGTCGATTTTTTAATGATCCTAGCTCTGGCGGAGGTTATTTAAATCCTGGTGGCAGCACGCCTTTTTCTCCAGACATCACTTGTCCTATGGGCTCCATTAGCGATGGTAATGGTGGTTGTATTGATGGTGGTAGTGTTGGTCCAGGTAATAATGTTGATGAACCAGAACCTCTTGCAGATCCTAGTTGTGAAACCTTAAAAAACCTTGCGAAACCTGGAGAGACTGATGCTGATATTACACCTGTAGTGAAAGAACTTGAAAGCAAAACAGCTTTAGATAAGGAGTATTCAATAAGCTACAGAAAAGACTTTAATTTCGGTGAAGAGTATAGCAATCCAGATCCAAGAGGAATACAAGAGGGCGAATCATTAAATGAGTCTCCAGCTATCACATCGGGTTTTTGGTATGGTACCATTCATACTCACCCTGTTGGCACATATGGAATGTTTTCATGGACAGATGTAAATCTTTTAAAAGATACGTATGAGGATTTAAGCCAGGATGAACATAGATTGGATGCATTTATAATGATTGTAAATCCCAATGGCTCACTTTATTCTCTCAAGGTATCGGATATTAGTATTATGAAAGAGCAGATAGATTCATTATTGGAATTTATCCCTGGAAATAATGAAACTGATAAGATAAATTTTTTTAATCGTCAGCTTCAATTAGCTTACTCAAAGAATCCAAATGGATTAGAAGAAACATTTTTAGACCGATTCGGCTTTCACGGATTTCAATTGTATAAGAGCAACGTAGACAACCCAAGTAATTGGAGTAAATTAAATTTGTCAATAGACATTTTTGGAACCAGAATTGTTGAGGAAACTGAATGTAGTTTATGAAAAATATTATGAAATTTTTAAATCTATACATAATCTTGGGTTTTATTACATTATCGTCAAATGCCCAAACATCTGTCAAACCTTTAAACGATTTAGACTTCATAGACTCCAGTGGAACATATTACAAGGATATAGATAATGAAATTGATCCATTTCTAGGTACTTGGCTTCATGATGAAGGATCTATTCAATTCAAGGTAGTGTTCAAAAAATCCATTCAATATGATTTTAGAGGAAGATATTTTATAGACCTATTGGTTGGGGAGTATAGCTATGTAGAAAATGGGGTAGAAAAAATAAATACCTTAGGCCAAATAGACACTGTTGAAGGTTTTGACCATGCAATTAATGGGATGTTTAATATTAAAAGTTGCGATATTCCCCCATCACAAAATTGTACAGCTGGACAATCACGGTTTCATTTATCCATCATTGACCCTACAGAAGATCGTGTGGCAGGCAATTTCATTATCCACAAAAATTTGAATGCACCCAATGATCAGATAGAGGTTTTTATAACAATAGGATATGGAGGATCACTGCGCGAAAACGAAACCATACCTACACCAGCAATGCCGTGGCAAAAAAAATATACCTTAGTTCGGCAATAGGCTATTAGGATTGCATTTAATAAATACCGCTAAATGATTTTTAGTTAGGCTTAGAATTGCCTTTGTAAAATCAACTGCCTATAAACTCGGTAGCGCCGTCTTTGATCATTTCTTGGATGGATTGCGTCCATTTTTCGGTAGCTGTTCATAATTATTCATTCCACCCTAGTTCTAGGTGTTAATTATTGTTATTTTGAGTTTATGATAAACATTTCATATATAATTTTGTTTGCTGCTCTTAGTATTTGTAAACTCAATGCACAGCAAACATTTAGTATAGAACAATATAGCGATCATATTGTTAATCACAGAGTACTTCCGTCTGATGTAAATAAGATAATTGATGAGAACAATTCATTTGATCCATTTATAGGGATTTGGTCTGGAGAACTAAACGGTATAGACTATCAATTTTATATTTCAAAGACCTCTGAGAGCGATGAGTTTTATGACCAATTTGAATACCTTGAAGTTCGCTATTTAATTAGTGATGGCGCTGCGATTCTATCGGATACTCGTCAAGAAGATAGCGATGAAATAAGTATATTTTTAAATTATATGCCAAATATAACTACTTCCCATTTCAAAGTGATTGATGGGGATGATTGCAATAGCGATATGACTGGCGCATTTCATTTAGTTGGTTCTCCGTCAACAGGACCAGTTTTAGGAACTGTATTTAATGAGATGGAGGTTGCCTTTCAAGAAATCCCGGATTTATTTATTGAAAACAGATGTCCTAATGGACCCACTGCAAATCAATTCCCTAAGGATGTGATTTTCACATTGACAAAACAGTAGTGTCAAGAAATAATACCTTACTCCCCTATTGTATGTAAAACTTTTAATGGTGGGTATTTCCAATGTCTATTCATAGAACTTAATTAGTATGATGTATTTGTTTGGTTCATAGGAGTCCACAAGCGATATGTCCTATCATTCCTTGCAATTTATTTCCTCGGCCTACCTCAATAAATCCATTATCGAGATCCTTAATCATTTGTTGGATGTATTGTGCCTATTTAACAGCATGAGGAAAATATATAATTTTGATAATACTTTTTATTATTGCAAAGTGACCACAGAATCATTGACGTTAAGGAATCTGTTGGATTCTTAGTAGCGATAAAGGAAGCTTTAGAAAACCCGCTTGAGTTGTTGATGGACAATGACGTGAAGAAAGCATTGGAACTCTAAGCTAGCTTGGATAGACAATTCCATATTAATAAAGCGGTCTCGATGGCCGCTTTATTATTTTTGGCGTTTCATTTTGTTTAATTATATCGTATTTAATTAGGTGTTAATAAAAACACAAAAATGTTTTCAATTGAAACTAACTTTTTTAATTTTAGTTCAATTACTCTTAAACCACTTATTATGAAACCACTTATTATGAATCCACTACTATTTTTACTGGTTTCCATTTCGCTAATTTCTTGTTCTAATGAGAATAAAGAGTCAGTAGCTACAACTACTGAAAAAAAACAGATATTACAAAAATTTCAAGATTTTGATAGTAGCACCCTAGTCCATGTAGGTACTATGGTAGATGGAGAAATTGTTTTAAATGATAACTCCAGTACATTAATTTCTACTTTTCAAAAAAGTCAAGGTTTGTCTTCTAGTAGTGCTCAAGTTTACCCGTCTGACAATAATACCTATGGTTTAGTATTTCAAGGGCCTAACAATTTAAGAACGACCTATCTTGCAGTTGTAGGGCCTGATAACGGTTTATATGCGATAGACGGCACCTCGTGTAGTACTACCGATTGCTCAGATGAAGAATTAGGATGTATTCCTATATATTCTAATACTATTCCTGGTCAAAGTGGAATAGGTACCTGTAGTCCATGTTCTAATGGTGGAAAATGTACTAAAACTGTTTCTAACGGAATAGAGGAATAATTAGTTATTAATCCATTTAAACCACTCCCGGATATCATTAATTATTTTCACCATATTTTAAACCTTACTGTTCATTTTTCAGAGCGGGACATAATTATAAAATTGAAAAGCGACCTTATTTAAGGTCGTTTTTTTATGAAGTCTATTTCGCTTTCGCGGAAGCGAAATCCCATGATTTTAATACCAGGAGCTACCGTCTGACTCACACGCACACTACGATCAATCTTCCCGATCATTCCTTACAAGGCTTTTCTTGGGTTTACCCCAATAAATCCATTGTCTAGCTCCTTAATCATTTGTTGGATGTATTGTGCCTATTTAACAGCATGAGGAAAATATATAATTTTGATAATACTTTTTATAATTGCAAAGTGACCACAGAATCATTGAAGTTAAGGAATCTGTTGGATTATTAGTAGCGATCAAAGAAGCACTAGAAAACCCTATTGAATTGTTGATGGATAATGACGTGAAGAAGGCGTTGGAGCTATAAGCTCGCTGTGCTCACAAGTTTCAAATCCCAAGCTCCAAATTCCAGTGAAGCTTGGGATTTTTGTTTTCAGTCAGGCGAGTATTGGTATTTTGCCGATTGTCAAAATGCTAGTAAACCAGTATCGAGCGGCAGCCTGCCTGCAGCAGGCAGGTTGAGATATGGTTTTAATTAAAATCTCCTTTATTTGTAAATCGCTCTTTTTCAACTGCCGCTCGAAACGTCTGCATATATTTACCATTGTACTCACGTGAAAAAAGATACTTGATCGAGCAGCTTTAAATTAGCCTTTCGAAGCAGAGTCGAGACCTCTATGATTGCAAATACTAAAGAAGAGAATTCTCATAATAAAAATTTGTTAACGATTTCTTAACCTTGAATAATTCACATTTAAATCCCTAAATCCCTAAATCCCTAAATTTCAAAAATCAAAACCAACCAGATGATTTGGAATTTTAAGTTGCGCAACTATTTTGTTGCGATTTTAGCAATGTTTTGTTTGATTTCTTGCGAAAAGGATAACGTTGAACCTTTACATGAAGAATCATTGTTTCCAGAGATAAAAGGACGGGTTATAAGCGTAAAAGACCTTGTGGACAAACCTATTATATATAACCGTCTTGTGGAATATTTGCAGAAACCGGTTGCAAAGTCATCATTGGGCATAGAATTGGATACCACCTACATCAAGGTAATGGAAACTAATCGATATACTTCCTATATCTTTAAAATACAACAGGATTCCATAGAGAGAAATCAAGTACTTAGAAACTTTATGTTAACTTATGTAAATGATACAACCCAGATTCAACATCTTGTAAATTATCTGGTGCTGCCTGACGGTAGTTTTGATATGGATAATATTCAATTGCAGCGTCTTTATGGTGACGATTTATTAGATACCAATCCTTTTACGGCAAAATGCTCTGCACCAGAAACCATTTGGTATTCTTATCAAGAATGCTACACCATTGAAGGGCATGATTGTACTTGTCCAGAAGGAAGTTCTCCAGATGAAATTCGATGTGTAACCAGGTGGGCATCAATAGATGTAGAAGCAACAACTTGCATAGGCTCTGGAGATGCTGGAGGTCTTGGTAATCCACAAAATAACGGTACTGGACAAGGTACTGGTGGTGACAGTCAAAGCAATGATGATGATTCATATGATGACGATGACCCAGGTGATGACCAAACTGCAGATGATATATTAATCGGTTTCGATCCCAATGAAGGAGGAGGGTTGGTATTAGTTGATCCTAATTTAGAAAGGGTCAAAGAAATAATCAGTGATTTAAAATTTAAGGAAACCATAAAGAATTTAGAATTATCTCTTGGTGGATCTAGGGAGTTAGGTTTTAGTTATAGACCAGGTATTGATGGATTCAATGAGACTCCATACAGAGGTACAACAGATAAGCCTACGCAGATTCTTATTTTAATTGGTGAGGAAACTGAAGGGGCAGCTCATATTCATTTAAGAAAAATTTTCCGGCGGTCAATTGATGTTATTACTGGGAATGAAATTATAACTCCTGAAACACCAATTCCGATGTTTTCATTTTTAGACGTAGATTGGTATAGTGATTTGATAATGAGTAAAATTAAACCCGATCGTACAGATTTAGAAAATACGCTAGCCGTGCAAAAAACATTTATGGTAGTTGTAACGACTGAAGGGAATTATATGTTAAAATACGAAGGTCCTTTAGAATCTTTTTCTACGTCTACCACTCCAGATCCTAACTCTACATCACCAGCTGAAGTGGCACGTTTTGCTGATTTTGCAGAAATATATATACAGCAAGTTTCTAGAAAACCAGAAACTTCTTTTTTAAATTATTTGTCAACCACTATGAATGGCATAGGTTATGCTCTTTATAAATTTGATCGGGATGGAAACGTTATCAAGCTATAAATTTAATATATGAAATATTTACTTTTTACAATCAGTTTTTGTTTTTTCTGCTGTTGTGCTTTTGGACAATCTAGTATGTCTCTAGAACAGGCGGGCTCTTACACTGAAAATGGCAAACCCGTTCCTGAAAGTGTTCGTGAGATCAATGATATAAACGATATTCTAACACCTTATTTAGGAACCTGGAATAGTAGTTATGGTGATAAATCTATAGAGATATTTATATATCGAGATAGGTTTGAAGGCGAGTACTCAAATATAAATGAAGACAGAATCAATTTTACCTACAAAATTTTTGATCTCAATAATAATGTGCTTATAAGTTCTGAAAGCCCGGGTTTGCGATATGCATTTGGTCTTTATTATCGCCCGAGTACAAGCGATTATATACTCTACTTAAGAGATGCATGTAGAGATAATAAAAGTGTGATATTACGACCATACACTGAGCTAACATATGGTGGTGTTGGTAATGTTGAGAAAATGAAGTTCATAGTTATGCCACCCATTATGGGTGGAACCTACAGTAGTCTAGATAATTTTTCCAATTGTTCTTCAGTTGCTGACTTGTTACCTAGCAATGAGGTTCTAACCTTGACAAAACAGTAGTGAAGAGTTAGGGTCAGCAAATTTGATTAAATCAATTTCAATTAAAAGATAACTTGATACTTAAATCAAAATAAGCTCCAGCCTTCGTCACAGGAACACTAAGATCAATCTTTCCTTATAATGCTTTTGAGCCTACCTCAATGAATAAAACTTGCTTACAGCCAGCTTTATGCGAGTAAGTTCTATTGAATTGTTAATGTGCTGCGCACATCATGATTGCCAATTGCCAATTTTAAAACTAAAAAGCGACCTCAATTAAGGTCGCTTTTTTTATAAATTCTATTTTTCGCTTTCGCGAAAGCGAATGACATCAAATTATATACCAGGAGCCACCGCCTGACTCACTGGAACACTGCGATCGATCTTCCCGATCATTCCTTGCAATGCTTTACCTGGGCCTACTTCAATAAATTCAGTAGCGCCATCTTTGATCATCTCTTGAATGGATTGGGTCCATTTTACAGGAGCGGTGAGTTGGTATACTAGGTTCGTTATAATATCATCGGTAGCGGTAGTGGCAAGATTAGTGACATTTTGATATATGGGGCAATCTGGTTTTTCAAACTCTGTATTTTCAATCGCTTTGGCAAGTCGTTCTCTTGCAGGTTCCATAAGTGGTGAGTGAAATGCGCCACCTACAGGAAGCACTAAGGCTCTTTTAGCTCCTTTTTCTTTTAATGTTGCACAGGCGGCTTCTACCGCAGGAATATCACCAGAGATTACGAGTTGCCCAGGGCAATTATAGTTCGCAGGAACCACAACCCCTCTAGTTTCCTTACATACTTTTTCAATCACATCGTCTTGGAGTCCTAGGATGGCTGCCATAGTGCTGGCCTGCAAATCACAGGCGCCCTGCATAGCAAGAGCACGTTCACTAACCAGTCGCAAACCATCTTCAAAGCTCAACGAACCAACGGCAGTCAAGGCACTCAACTCGCCCAGACTATGTCCGGCCACCATATCTGGCGCAAAATCATCCCCCATCACCTTGGCTAGTATCACGGAATGTAAAAAAACCGCTGGCTGAGTAACTTTAGTTTCTTTGAGTTCTTCGGCAGTTCCTTCAAACATGATGTTGGAAATGTCAAAACCTAAGATCTCATTGGCTTTATGAAATAGATCTCGAGCCACTTCAAAATGATCGTAAAGATCCTTTCCCATTCCTGTAAACTGTGCTCCTTGACCTGGAAATACGTATGCTTTCATATGTTAGTTTGTAGTATCAAATATAATTATTTGGAAGACTTCGATATTAGAAATTGGGTCAAATTTCGTATAGTTCTCAGTCCCAAGTAACAGTTTTCAGTTGGGTTTTATGATTTAATCAACTGTTTTCAGAACCGAATTTCTTAGGATTATTGATCATGTAATTAATTAGCTTACCTACTTGCAAAGTTTCTTCATGAATCCCATCAAACTGCTCTTTTCAAATGTATTTACAATCAAAGGCAAACTTAATCCAGACCGCGGTTTCTGAGTTCTCCCCATCTGCGTCGGTCAGTTTGCTGATAAAATGTTTTGGATAGCGACGCTTTCGGTATGCCTCAGCAATGTTGGCACAAACACTTCTAGAAGACCTTCTTATTTGATCCGTCAAAGAATATTTCTCGACAGTAGGGAATGCTTTTGAAGTTTCAAAAATCAACATGGCATTAGCGTAGGCTTTCCTGAAAGCAATGAGATCTTCAAATTCCATATATTTAATTTAAAGCGTGCTAAAAGTTTGATTTGCATCGCAAATCAAACTGCGACTGGCAACTGCGACTGGCAACTGCGACTGGCAACTGCGACTGGCAACTGCGACTGGCAACTGCGACTGGCAACTGCGACTGGCAACTGCGACTGGCAACTAAACTCTTTCCCACGTCTCATAATCAAACGCATACTGGTGTTTTTCATCCTTCCCATGGGTGGTGGTACTTACCAGCTTCCATTTTGATTTATCGATGGTTGGGAAATAGGTATCCGCTTCAAAAGTGCCGTGAATTTTAGTGAGTTCGATCTTATGGGCAAAGGGCATTCCCAACTTATAGATCTCTCCACCACCTATGATAAAAGGATCCTGATCACTACCCGTTGCCGCAATCGCCGTTTCCATGTCATGTACGACAATAGCGTCTGGACTTTTATAACTGGAATCACGAGTAATAACAATATGGGTGCGGTTGGGCAACGGCCCGTCAAGGCTTTCAAAAGTCTTGCGGCCCATAATGATATGATGACCAGAGGTCAAAGCCTTGAATCGTTTAAAATCATCCGGTAGGTGCCATACGATACCGCCATCCTTTCCCAGTTCATTGTTCGCTCCAGCGGCAGCAATCATAGTGATCGTTTTTGACTTGGGTAAGGCATTCATGGGGTTTGCCGCCTTCATGTCAGGTAGCGGGTGGTTTTTGTCCACCTTGACCTGCAGCTGTTGTATGCGGTCCAGCTGTTTTTGTACCAGTCGTTCATACTGGCGTTTTTCCCATTCCGGACCTAATATTCTTTTGGTAATTAACACGCTGAAGGCATGATACACCAATACCAAAAACCAAATCATAATGAGCCAGATCCACCAGTCAATACCTAGCAATTGAGGTATTTCAGTTTTGATCAAGAACTGGCTTGCAACGATAAGAGCTACAGACCCTAAAAGGAATATCACAAAATGAGTAAATAGGCCGCGTTTTTGCTTGATGCGCAAGCGTGCATTCTCGATCATTTCTTTCTGATCAGGATCAATTGCTGTTCCCATTTTTTTCTTACTACCGAACATTACTTTACTTTTATGTCAAATTTAATAGATACACGGCCACCTTCCTCTTAACCTATGCACAATTTAAAGAAACTCTATCCAGCACTTGAAAACTATACGTACCTCAACACGGCAACGCATGGATTGATGAGTACAACCCTGGTGGAACATAAAAATAAACTCAACCAGCAGCTGGCGTTGGAAGGCAGTGTATTTGCTAACATTACTGGTGGAATGATCCAGGATGTTCGCCACACGGTGGCCGATTTTCTGGATGCTGCACCAGAGTTGACAGCTCTTGTTCCCAATTTTTCATTAGGGTTTAATGCATTGCTGGAAGGCATCGATCCCTCCAGCAAATTCTTGCTGGTGCAGGGAGATTATCCGTCCGTCAACTGGCCTGTGGAAGCGCGCGGTTTTGAATGTTGCTATGCGCCATTGAATGCTACACTGGAGGAAAACATATGGCAAGCTTGCGAGGAGCACAAGCCAGACTTTCTAGCGCTTTCTGTGGTGCAATACATTAGTGGGGTCAAAATAGACCTTGGTTTTTTAAAGGATCTCAAGGTGCAACATCCTCATTTGATCATCATTGCAGATGCCACGCAGTTTATTGGTGTGGAGGAATTTCGCTTTCGCGAAAGCGGAATAGACATCATCGCCGCAAGCTGCTACAAATGGCTCAATGCGGGAGATGGAAATGCGTTCATGGCTTTCAAAGAAGGAGTGGCAGATCGAGTAAAACCAAAATATACGGGTTACAACAGCAAACAAGGTTTTAAGAACGATCGCGGCTCTTTTGTGGGGCATTTTGAACCCGGACACCTGGATATTGCCGCTTTTTCAGGGTTACAGAAAGCCATTGAGTTTGTGAATGAGTATGGAATATCCACCATTAGCAACAAGATCCAACAGCTTGCTGTTGCAGCTCAAGACCGACTTGCCGCTTTGAACAGGATTGATGAAATGCTGCTCTCGAGATCTCAACATTCGTCCATTTTCAATATTCCTGGGGATCAGAACCTGTTCGATCGATTGACTAAAGAACAGATCCTGGTGGCCCAAAGAGGGTCAGGATTGCGCGTTAGTTTTTCCTATTATAATGAAGAGCGAGACATCGATCTATTGATAGACTGTTTGAATGAATGATTTGAAAACCAACACCAGTATCTGGATTCTTCTCGCCATTATGGCGGTGCCTATTTGGTCTGGGGCACAACGGGCAAGACCTAATCCCAATGATTGCCGCGGCGCGCTGCTCATATGCGGGAATTCAGAAATAGGTTTGACGCCCAATGGTGTAGGGAGCGATGAGTTTCAAGAACCAGGAAATCCAGAACCATCCTGCTATAATTTCCGTGCAGATCAAGCCTGGTTTAAAGTTGAAATAGCTACAGATGGAACCTTTCAATTTGTCATTGAACCTGATGATGGGGTTGCTGATTATGATTTTGCCGTTTTTGGACCTACCACAGATTGCAGCAATCTAGGCGCAGCCATCAGATGTTCAAGTACCAACCCACAGAATGCAGGAGTACCGGCAGCAACTGGCCTTAACGCCACCTCAACAGATACTGAAGAGGGTTGTTGCGCTGATGGAGATGGTTTTTTGAGAGAGTTGGATGTGCTGTCTGGGGAAACCTATTACATTATAGTAGGGCTTGCCGTAGGTTCTGGCGGTTTTTCCTTAAATGTAGCCGGTACAACTACCTTCCCACAGGCAGCGTTTGCAAACGATGTTCCAGATATTCAAGAATGTGACGATGACGACGGTACTCGTGACGGTTTCAAAGAGTTTGACTTTAGATCACTTGACGATGATATCTTGGATGGACAGACCAATGCCGTAGTATCCTATTATACCTCGCTCAATGATGCTAACATAGGCAATAACCCTATCGAGTTTCCATTCACAAATACCAGCAACCCTCAAGAGATATTCTATAGAGTCGAACGAACGGACTCGGAATGTGCCGACTTCAATCAGTTTTCAATTACCGTAGACGACACCCGTATTGATACAGATGTCCCTCAGATCCTGGTGTGCTCTCCCAATGCGAGTGAGGACATCGACCTTTCTACAAGAATAGATAACCTAGTGCCGAATAGCACTCTTTTTGATATTACTTATCACAATTCCTTGAATGATGCCCAGACAGATAGTAATGCCAGAAGCTCTGTTTTCACAGCTACAACAACAGTTCAAACAGCTTACATTAAAATAATAGACCCTTTAAATGAAGTCTGCGACGCCATTCTAAATGTGCCTATTGTTATTGCAAACCCACCCGCGATTGCCACGCCTGCAGACCTACAGGTTTGCGACGATGATTTTGATGGTCTGGTGAGCGCAAATTTAGGAGTACAGAGCCCACAAATCCTTAATGGATTAGACCCTTCAACCCATTCCATCAAGTACTATTTGTCTCTCTCAGATCGCAGCGCAGGTGCCAACAGCAGCTTAAATATATCCAATGGCACAAACCTACAGCGATTGTATGCCCGAGTAACTCATACTCCCACCGGCTGCACGGCAGATACTGACTTCCAGTTGATCGTAAATCCCAAACCTGTTTTGGCACCTCAAGATCCTCAGATAATTTGCCTGGATGCCATCGAGCCTCTGGGATTGACCGTAGAGGCGGGTTTTGACTTTTACCAATGGAGTACTGGGGAGAGTGGAGCCTCCTTAAACGAAATATTCATTACTGCGCCAGGTGAGTATACGGCAACGGTGACCAACTCCTTCAATTGTCAGTCATCAATCACCCTTACCGTTAACCCATCAGATAGAGCCACCATTGAAGGTATTGAGGTAATAGATTTCCAAAGGGGAAACAACAGTGTCAGCATACGTGTTTCTGGAACTGGAGATTATGAGTTTGCGCTGGACGACGGGCTGTTTCAAGACAGTCCAGATTTTACAGGACTTTCTAGCGGTTTTCACGATCTTATGGTACAGGATAAAAATGGGTGTGGCATCCTAATAGATCAGTTTGCCGTATTGGACTTTCAGCCCTTTTTTACGCCTAATGGGGATTCGTTCAACGACTACTGGACGCTCGATGCGCTATCTGACTTTCCTGGTGCACGACTTCTCATCTTTGACCGCTACGGTAAACTGCTCAAGCAAATCCTTCCGGATTCTACAGGATGGGACGGTACTTTTATGGGAGAATTAATGCCATCCAGCACGTATTGGTTCTCGCTGCAATTACCCGATCGACCCGTGGTACGCGGCTTCTTCGCTTTGAAAAGATAATGGGTTGTTTGCAGGGGTGTGGGTAGTTCGCTTTCGCGAAAGCGAACACTCATTCATCACACCCGCTCGCATCTTAAATATTTTTAACTACTTCTTATGTTAAATGCTGTGAAATCAAGTTAAACCTGGTTAAATGTCATAGAACCTTGGAGATCAACCTGTAACTTGAGGTTGAAATCAAAAATTTTAAGATCATGAAATATATATTAAGTACCGCTCTAGCGCTTTTTCTAATAGGCAATGCAGCAAACGCACAGGAAAAAATTGAAAATAAAACGAAGGAAACGATCACTAAAAAAGTGGTTCAAGGCGATGAAAAGATATTTGAATCCAAGGTCGTCATAGATCAGATTCAACTATTAAAGTTTGAAGAGTCAGACGCTAATAGTTATGAAAAGGATATTGATCTGGATGGTTCTCCTATTAAGGTCGTGAAAACCGTATGGATTGACAACGATATGGACAATCGATATGATAAAATGATTCGACTTTCCTACAACAAGAAATTTGGTGAGGATGTTACTTTTGATACCACTGCAGATGGATTGGTTTTTACAGACACTCAGGGCCGCACCATGATGGTTCGAGATTATGGGTTTTACGTCTTGAACTCTGGAATGGATAATGAAGTTATTATTACCGTAGATCGTTCAACGGAGACCTATTAAATTAATAGTCCATAACAGTAACAATAGCTGGGGGTTTATGCCTCCAGCTTTTTTTATTTTTTCAGATATAATGCCATGTTGAAATGTAATTGAGCCAGAAACATGGTTCCCTTATTTTACGATCATAATTCTTATGAGATGGCCTCCAGTTAACGATGCATTGTTGCAGCGTATTTAATATAAACCCACCCGTTTTAGGGGACTTTTATAAATATAGGTGGCAGATATTAAAATAGTTACGGCTCCAGTAGTGTCGTATATTACCAATTGAAATATTCAAATCCAATGATTAAATTTCTACTTAAGTTATCCATAGCATTTCTAGCGACCACCCTTTACGGTCAGCAAATGCCTATCGACTTTTCAGAATCCTCAGAAATTTTCACCGGATTTTCTGGAGCTGCTTTTTCAATGGGTACGGATCCCAATCAAGCTACCAACCAGGTAGGTGAATTTCTCAACGATGGGAGAGTGGCTTCACAAGGTTTTTTTCTAGATTTAGATCGGGAGGTAAATCTGGATTTTCAACAAACGATTGCTTTAGAGATATATACCACAGATGCTAGCGCCCACAAAGTGTTGCTCAAACTAGAAAGAGGTTCCCAGCCCGATGTGGAGGTAGAAACCACGCTGCCAGCTCAATCTCAAGACCGTTGGAACACCTTAACTTTTGATTATTCAACGGCTCAATCCGGTTCCAGTACGGTTAACGCCACTGGAAGGTACAGTCGAGTAACTCTATTTATAGACAACGGCGAGTTGATCTCAGGCACGTATCTTATTGATAACATCGACGATGGGTCCACCCCATCGAATCCCAATGAGATGGATGTAGTTTACGACAAGCTGGTGTGGTCTGATGAGTTTGACTCTCCCGCAGGTTCCAAAGAGGTGATTAATAATGAAAACTGGTTTCATCAAACCCAATTGCCAGCGGGCGGGAACTGGTACAATGGTGAGGTACAACATTATACCAGCCGTATCGAGAACTCATTTGTCCAAAACGGATTTTTGAATGTAGTTGCAAAACGAGAACAATTTACAGATCAGGATCAAACGAAAGACTTCACCTCTGCTAGATTGAATTCAAAATTTGCATTTACGTATGGCCGTGTCGACGTTTTTGCAAAATTACCGTTTGGGGAAGGCACCTGGCCGGCCATCTGGACCTTAGGTAAAGACGTCAATGAAGATGGCGGGTTTTGGGATGCAGAATTTGGGACAGTCAACTGGCCGGGTTCTGGTGAGATTGATATTATGGAACATGGACTAGGAGAAACGAATGAGGTTTCCAGTGCGCTACACTCGCCCTGTAATGGATGTTTTGGGAATACCAGGAATGTAAGATCTCAGTTTATAAGCGATGTCGCTGCAAATTTCCATTTGTATTCCATGAACTGGTCGCCAAATCAGATTACGTTTCTAGTAGATAATGTTCCATTTTACACTTACAATCCAGAAGTCAAGGATGCGGGAACCTGGCCGTTTGATAAAGATCATTACCTGCTGTTGAACGTTGCCTTAGGGGGTATTTCTGGAGCGGTCGCACCCGATTATAGCGAAAGTGCCATGATCATAGATTATGTAAGAGTATATCAAAATTCGACCTTGAGCCTTCAAGATCATCCGGCTACCGATTTTCAACTGTATCCTAATCCTGCTAAAGATCGCGTACATATCAAAGCCCAAGATAGTATTGATAAAATAGAGGTATACACGTTGCTAGGATCTAAAATAGACGTCATTTTAAATACCGACAATAGCTTTTCAGTAAGCGGGTTTCCATCGGGAATGTATGTACTTAAGATTTATGCAGGTTCACTGGTAACGGCAAAACAATTAGTGGTGAATTAAGTTCGCTTTCGCGAAAGCGAATCAACAAAAACCCCAAAAACAGCTGCTTTTGGGGTTTTGCTTTCAAAATGCGGTGGATTGGAAGTTGCTCTCTTTCTCTATGAGATCTTCGCCTGCGCGGAGATTGATCGCCTCCAGTGGAGATCAATGCGCCTCCAGCCAGTTCTCTCCAACCCCAACTTCCACATCCAGCGGAACGATCATTTTATAAGCATTCTGCATTTCTTGTTGGATCAGTTTCTTCATATCCTCCAATTCGTCTTTATGGATGTCGAAAACCAATTCATCATGCACCTGAAGGAGCATTTTTGATTTGCAGTTTAGGTCTTCAAACTTTTTGTAGATGTTGATCATCGCAATCTTTATGATGTCAGCAGCGCTTCCTTGTATCGGAGCGTTGACTGCATTACGCTCTGCTGCGCCTCGCACGACGGCGTTGGAGCTGTTGATGTCTTTTAGATAGCGACGTCTGCCCAGTACCGTTTCTACATATCCATTTTCCCTAGCAAAATCAACCAAGCCGTTCATGTAGGCTTTTAGTTTTGGGTAGGTTTTATAGTAGGTTTCGATCAGTTCTTTGGATTCCGTACGGTCAAGGTCGGTTTGATTACTTAACCCGAAGGCAGACACGCCATAGATGATTCCAAAGTTCACCGTTTTAGCATTGCTGCGTTGTTCCCTGGTTACATCTTCTAGGGCTACGTCAAAAACCTTAGCAGCGGTGGACGAGTGAATGTCCGCTCCACTTTTAAAGGCAGCCATCATATTTTCTTCCTCGCTCAGGGCAGCGATGATGCGCAGTTCAATCTGCGAATAATCCGCTGCGAGCAGCGTGTAGTTTTTATCTCTTGGAACAAAAGCCTTACGCACCTGACGGCCACGCTCGGTTCTGATCGGGATATTTTGCAGGTTGGGATCTGTGGAGCTCAAGCGTCCCGTTGCCGCAACGGTCTGCATATAATTGGTATGAATGCGTTGCGTGTCTGGGTTTACCTGACCCGGTAATGCGTCCACATAGGTGCTTTGGAGCTTAGCAAGACCGCGGTATTCGAGCACATCTGCGATGATCTGATGATCTTTTGCCAAATAACTCAACACATCTTCCGCAGTGGAAAATTGACCGGTTTTTGTTTTTTTAGGTTTGTCGACCAACTTGAGTTTGCTGAAAAGTATTTCTCCCAACTGCTTCGGCGAGGCGATGTTGAATTCTTCTCCGGCTTCTTTGTAAATGTGTTCTTGTAGGGAGGCAATGTCGTCTGTTAGCTTTCGCGAAAGCGATTTCAAATAATCCTCATCCAGATTGATGCCTTCAATCTCCATCGCCGCGAGGACGCGCAGTAAAGGGATTTCAATGTCGTGGAAGAGTTTATCCAGGTCTGTCGCCTTCAATTCTGGTGCAAAGTGGTGTTTGAGTTGAAAGGTAATATCAGCGTCTTCCACCGCATATTCCTTGACTTTCTGCACGTCAATGTCGCGCATGGACTTCTGGTTTTTGCCCTTTTTACCGATGAGTTCCACGATGGATTGTGGCGTGTAGTTGAGGTAGGTTTCGGCCAGGATGTCCATATTGTGGCGCATGTCTGGATTGATTAGGTAGTGCGCGAGCATCGTGTCAAATAAAGGTCCTTTGACGTCAACGCCATACTTGTCCAATGCCTTGATATCGTACTTCAAGTTCTGTCCGATTTTCTCAATATCAACCGATTCAAAAAATGGTTTGAGCTGGTCAACAATGGCTTGCGCCTGCTCACGATCTGCAGGAACGGGCAGGTAATATCCTTTTCCTTTTTCCCAACAAAAGGCAATCCCCACCAGCTCTGCCGCCAGCGGATCCAGGCCGGTAGTTTCGGTATCAAAACAAACGCTGGTCTGTTTCATAAGGGTTTGCAGGAACAATTTTGTGCCCATTCCTTCTTCCACCAGCTGATACAAATGGTCAGCCGTGGCAAGGGTTTGCCTACCGGTGGCAACGGCCTCTGCCTTCGTGCCAGATCCAGGCGCGTCAAATAGGGAGAACTGCCCAGACCCGGCTGAGGAATCTAAACTTGAACTTGAACTCGAACTCGAACTCGAATTTGAAGCTTCCAAAATTTCCTTAGAAAAGATCTTTGCTAGCGTTTCTTTAGCGCGACGGAATTCCAATTCGTCAAATATGACGTGGACTGCTTCTACATCTGGATCGTCCAGCGTGTATTTATCGGCACTGAATTGTACGGGACAATCCAGTTTTATAGTGGCAAGTTGCTTGGAAAGTCTTCCTAATTCTGCATTGGCAACAATCTTTTCACCCAGTTTGCCCTTGATGTTGTGTGCATCATCCAGTAGGGCTTCCATGGTGCCGTATTGTTTGATGAATTTTTTAGCGGTTTTATCGCCCACGCCTGGTAATCCTGGAATGTTATCACTCGCATCGCCCATCATTCCTAGGTAATCGATGACCTGTTCTGGTCGCTCGACTTCAAATCGTTTCTGCACCTCTGGAATTCCCCAGATCTCAATACCGTTACCCATGCGGGCAGGCTTGTACATAAAAATATTTTCAGAAACCAGCTGTGCATAATCCTTGTCTGGTGTGACCATGTAGACGGTAAAGCCTTCTTTTTCGGCTTGTTTGGAAAGGGTGCCGATCAAATCGTCCGCCTCGATTCCTGCCTCCACCACAATCGGGATGTGCATGGCTTTCAGGATGCGTTGTATGTAGGGAATGGCAATTTTAATCGCTTCCGGCGTTTCATCACGGTTAGCCTTGTAGTCCTCGTACAATTCCGTACGCTCTGCGCTTCCTTCCTTATCAAAGGCAACGGCCAGATATTCTGGCTTTTCCCGGCGTATGACATCAAAAAGTGAGTTGGTAAACCCCATGATCGCGCTGGTATCCATCCCTTGAGAATTGATCCGCGGATTCTTGATGAGCGCATAATAACCTCTAAAAATAAGGGCATAGGCATCCAGTAAAAACAGTCTTTTATCGTCAGTTCCGTCGTTTGTCAAAGTCGTTGGGTTTTGTGAAGGCTAAAGATAAAATTATCAAATGAACTTGAACTTGAAATCGAACTTGAACTTGAAGGGAAAAATTGAGATTGCATTTCGAAATTATTTCTATAAGCTCAATGACCTAACAACAACCTTTATAAACCAGTATCGAGCGACAGCTTGCCTGCTGCAGGCAGGTCGAAATATGGTTTTCCACAAGAGTTAATCGTTAAATGAATTGCTCCCTCTCGGCTGTCGCTCGAAGCGGCTTGCATTTTAACTCAAATCCGAGGGCTAAGGTTCTCGAAGTCCACATCGGGAACTTGGATATAAAAACTGAGGTCGCATACGGAGTTCATTCTAACAAGCTCAATGACTTAAATTACAATCTTTATAAACCAGTATCGAGCGACAGTCGAGATATGGTTTTTCCACGAGAGTTAATCGTTAAATGAATCGCTCGTTCTCGACTGCCGCTCGAACCGGCTTGCATTTGTGCAATTAATTATTCTGTAATTCGCTTTCGCGAAAGCGAACTCACAAGAACTCTCCTGCAAGAAATAGTCTTTGTACTTAATACATAATACTTTGTACTCTTAATCAGCATCATTCGCGGCATAATCCTCCCTCAAATCCAGTTTTCTAAACGTAGGAGAAACCAGCGCAGTCGTAACAACCGTAATCAACGTCATCGTCCCGCCAAAAACTACGGCAGTAACCGTTCCCATCAATTTGGCCGTGACGCCGCTTTCAAAGGCGCCCAGTTCGTTAGAAGATCCGACAAACATGGAGTTGACACTTGCCACGCGGCCACGCATGTGATCCGGTGTTTTAAGCTGGAGAATCGTCTGGCGGATGACCATGGAAACGCCATCGGTCACGCCGCTAAAGAAGAGCGCAACAACGGAAATCCAAAAAATGGATGATAACCCAAACACGATGATGCAGATCCCAAAACCGAAAATCGCCGCCAGTAGTTTCTTACCCGCATTTTTGCTAATTGGGATATAGGCCGTTGCAATCATCGTCAAGATGGCTCCCACAGATGGAGCTGCCCGCAATATGCCAAAACCCTCAGCACCTACTTTTAAGATGTCCTGCGCAAAAATGGGCAGCAGGATCACGGCACCACCAAAAAGTACGGAAACCATGTCTAGCGTTAGGGCACCTAGAATGGCTTTGGTCTTGAAAACAAACGTCAAACCTTCCTTGAGGCTTTGTTTGATGGGTTCGTTGATTTTGGTATTGAGGATAGGTTTTTTGGAGATGCCGAATACCGTTAGCAACGCTAGCATGACCAAACTGAAAACAATCAACAACGACCAATGAACCCCAAACCAACTGATCGCAAACCCTGAAAATGCCAGCCCAACGACGGATGCGATTTGCCAGCTAGAACTGCTCCACGTGGCGGCATTAGGATATACTTTTTTGGGAACGATAAGCGCAATCAGGGAAAATAGAATAGGTCCAAAAAACGATCGTAAGAAGCCGCCAAAAAATACCAGCGCATAAATGGAATACAGAACGGTGTTAGTCGACCAATCGCCAGTAATTTCTGGCCAAGTCAATAAAAATAAACCGAGACTGATCAATGAAAAGGCGGCGATGACAATGGCAAGGAGATTACGTTTTTCCCGTTGATCCACAATGTGTCCCGCAAACAAGGCCATCCCAAAGGCTGGGACAAACTCCATTAATCCAATGATGGCCAGCGACAACGGGTCTTTCGTCAGTGAATACACTTCCCATTCAATCACAATAAACTGCATCGACCAACCGAAAACCAGCAAAAAACGCATTAATAAAAAGATATTGAATTCTTTGTAGCGCAGCGCTGCGTAGGGATCATTTTTCTTCAAACTCATGTAGCGTTTAAACCTAATATATGATTAACCTCGACATCCAAAGGACTTGAGGTCTGTGCCGTGTGGGAGCACAAAAGTAGGTTAAGTTCTGTTGGATATTGTCTTCAATGGACATGCGATATTTAGATTGTTTTTGGGTTTTGAAAATGCTATTTAAGAGAAACTTAATAGCTTGAATCACATTTTAAGGAGGGATTGATAGTAGTTTCGCAGCATGAGATGGATTATCGCACTGGGTATTATTATCGTATTTGAGTTTTACTCGTTTCAACTGATAAGAACATTGTCCCGTGGGCACTGGTGGAAGTGGATTTACCTAGCAGTTTCTATAGGTGTTATTGCTAATCTTGTACTACAATTCTATCTGAATCCCAACCGTACGGTTTTATCTGATTCTAGGGATTTTGCCATTACTATTTTCTTGTCATTTTTTATGGCAAAAATAGTTTTTGTCCTTTTTATGCTGGGCGAGGACCTGTATAGGATTGTCGTTGCGGCCTTTCATAAAATAGGAGGGACGACACGGACTACAGATGCATTTCTACCTAGCAGGCGCAAGTTTGTGTCCATGATCGGTTTGGGTCTGGCTGCATTGCCTTTTGGGGCTATCCTATACGGTGCTTTTAAAGGGAAGTATAACTACCAGGTGCGGGAGTATGAGTTGTCTTTTAAGGACCTGCCGGACGCCTTTGATGGTTATAAAATCACGCAGATAAGTGACATCCATGTGGGGTCCTTTGATGATAGGGAAGAGGTGGCTTATGCACTGGATCTGGTCAACAAGCAAAATGGAGATGTTATTTTGTTCACCGGCGATCTAGTCAATAACGTATCCAGGGAAATGAACGGCTGGGAAAATCTTTTTGGCTCGCTCAAGGCGAAAGATGGGGTTTATTCAATCCTAGGGAACCATGACTATGGGGACTATGCGGAATGGGATACTCCAGCCGCCAAAGAAGCCAACCTTCAAGAATTATTTGCCATTCAAAAATCTATGGGTTGGCGTTTGCTGCTGGATGAGCATGATACCATCCAGAGAGGCGAAGACTCCATAAAGATCGTGGGTGTTCAAAACTGGGGTGGTGGTAGGTTCCCTAAATATGGCGACCTTCAAAAGGCATCGGTGGGTTTACAGCCAGAAGACTTTAAAGTATTGCTATCGCATGATCCTACCCACTGGGATGCGCAAGTCAAAGAAAACGATACTAACTACCACTTAACTCTTAGTGGTCACACCCATGGGATGCAAATGGGCATCGAGATACCAGGATGGATCAAATTGAGCCCAGCCTGGTTTGTCTATAAAAAATGGGCTGGTATTTATAAGGAATACGGAAGGTTTCTCAATGTCAACCGCGGTTTCGGATTCTTGGGATATTCCGGTCGTGCAGGTATCTGGCCAGAGATAACGGTGATCCGGCTCAAAAAGGGATAAGGAGATCTGCAGCCATTTTGCAATCTTGGGAAAGATCAAGGCGTTAAGAAGACCTTTAGACTCTAATTGGCCTTTTTCACTACATTTACAGTACTAATCCGACCTTAGTATGTCAAAATTTGGTGAGTTAATCAATGCAAACGTTCCCGTGTTGTTCAATTTCTTTACGGAATGGAATGAAGAAAGCGTAAGCATGCATCCCGTCTTAAGAGATGTTGCCGCCGCATTAGGCGATAGCGCTCGTGTTATAAAAATCAATGTGGATAAAAACCCAGAATTGTCTGAGGCATTGCGCATCAAGGGGCTACCTACCTTGATGATCTACAAGCATGGTGAAATGAAATGGAGGCAAAGCGGTCTACAGGATGGCAACTCATTGATAAGCCTGCTTAAGAAATACGCTTCCTAACAAACTGCACCACTATACCCTTTTTCCTTTAGCCATTGCAGGTATGGAGGTAGGATCTCATGAAGGATAGGAAATGCCTTTTCACTATCGTGAAATACAATGACACTGCCATTTTTAGTGTTTTTTTTCAAACCATTCAAACAGCTTTTAGCGCTTCTTTTTCTATCAAAATCGCCGGATAATGTATCCCAAAGAATAATTTGATACCCCAAAGCCCGCAATTTTCGCGCACTCGATTTTTTGATCCGTCCATAGGGCGGTCTAAAAAGTTTGGAATCTATAACTTCTTCAGCAAGCTTGACATCGCTGATATATGCTGCAGTGGAATGCTTCCAGTTATTTAAATGATGATACGTATGATTTCCTATTTGGTGGCCTTGCTGCAGCACCTTGTTTTTCAGTTCAGGCTGGCGTTTGACACTATTGCCTATCAAGAAAAAGGTAGCTTTATACCTGTGTACCGCTAATTCATTTAATACAAAATCAGTAACTAACGGAGTAGGGCCATCATCAAAAGTCAAATAAACGGTTTTAACTTCCCGATCTCCATGCCAGAAATACCGCTTAAAAAACCGGCTTAATCCATCTGGTATTCGATCGGGATACCAGGTCACTCTTGTACCGTATCTCCTAACGGTTCTATGACCCGCTCTGCGTCTGCATTGTCAATTTCTGACTTCAATAAATCCATCAAATCGTTCGTTTCCTGTGCTCCAGGCATTTTAAGCTGTTCCTCCTCGTTATAAAATCGAGGAAAGGATGTTACGTAATTATTGAACACGTTGAACTGTTTCTTGATTTCAGGATCGTCTTCATAATCTAGGGCGGTTTGAACCAATCCTCTATAGCGTTCAATAGCGGTAATGATTTCTTGGCCTATTTGTGCCTGCTCTTCTAGGGGTAGGCTTTGATAATAGTCAATTTCATCACGGTATTTCAAGATGACCGCATCGAGTAATTCCCCAGCTTTCTTTTTATTCCCTATCTCATAATAACCGCGCACAAAAGGCTCGATCATCGAATAATGGCCAAAGAATTCCAAAGGCATTTTCTCCATACCTAGATCTAATAATTCCTCTGCCTTATCGTTTTGTCCATCTGCAATTAATGCCATGGCAGCTCTAGTCACGTTACTGCGATACCCTACACTATTGCGACGGGTTTCCACATCGTGATAGATGTCTGGACTGCCGCTATTTCCCCATTCCCAACCTTTGATGACTTTATAAGCATAGTCTGGATCCACGCGTCCCATGTCGAATGGATCACGCTCATTTGCCGGTGGGGTATATATGGGTGTCAACCTGTAAGCTGCACCATCCAGTTGCAAGTAATCCTTCATCCAGATATAATCCTCATCGCCAAAGGCGCCACCAGAGAAATAAATAGGGCGTTCCCAATTATTTGCATTGATAATGTCCAGCATGAACATCCTGTTTTTATAAACGATACTGGAGTTAATAGTAATGACGATCTCGTCTACGATCTTATCTGCATTTTTAGGAGTTACAACCCCATTTTTTAAGACCGCCGCTTTGTTAACGGGAATTCTTATCGATCGTGTTGGGAAGGTGTGTTCATAGTGATCATTACGCATCAACTCTTGGGTAATCTTGCTATCGCTGGCCACCCATTCCATCCATTTGTCCAGGTTCATGGTATCAGGAAAAACATAGTTAGGATCGCCTTGCGCATCTCTCAATCGGGCCTGGATGCGATCCTTTTCAGTATACCAGAGTGCGTCTCTTGTTCCATAGACGTATTTGTCATGCGTCAGAGTTGACGGCACCGGCGCACTTTCATAGGCCTGCTTTTTCATGTCGTCCATATACCAGTCTGTGCTTAACAAGGAGGTACAAACGATGCGAATGTCCGTGCGGTAACCTTCCACTTCCTGTGCATACCATAACGGGAATGTATCGTTGTCACCTATGGTAAATAGGATCGAATTGGGGAGACAGCTGTCCAGGTATTTCTTGGCACTGGCAAGCGCTGTGTATTTCTCAGACCTGTCGTGATCGTCCCAGTTTTGGAACCCCATAAGCAAGGGCACTGCTAGGAAACACACCAGCAAGGTGGCATATTTTACCACTGGCTTATTGATTTTTTCCCGGATTCCCTCATAGAGAGCATAAACCCCTATACCTATCCACATAGCAAAAACTGAAAAAGATCCCACATAGGCATAATCCCGCTCGCGCACCTGGAACATGCTCTGGTTGAGGTAAACGATAATGGCCAGACCGGTAAACAGGAAAAGCATAAGAGTCACCACAAAGGATTTAGGATCCTTCTTTGCATGGAACACGGCTCCCAAAACACCCAAAAGCAGGGGAAGGAAGAAATAGTAATTACGTCCTTTGTTGGTAAGCATGTCCTCGCTCAAATTGTCTTGTGATCCCAATCGCCAAGAGTCGATAAATTTGATCCCGCTCATCCAGTTGCCATCAAACCGGTCCCAATTGCCTTGTTCGTCGTTTTGTTTGCCCACAAAATTCCACATGAAATACCTTAGGTACATGTAGCTTATCTGGAAACTGACCATGTAATTGAGGTTTTCAGAAAAGGAGGGCTTTTTTACATCGACTACTTCCCTCAGGTCATTGGTAATAAACTTTATATATTCATCTGCCGTGATGCGGCCGCGGTCAAACTGCCGTTCATAATCGTCCAGTACGCTTAATAATTCCTGATTGTTCTGATACCCAGGTTTGATCTCATAATCCAGCCCGCCCATAAAATCAACATAGTTACTGGCACGGCTGGCATCTGTCATACGTGGGAAGAAACCTTTGTGCGCATCGTTTGAATTTTGGACGGCGTTTTCAAATTGATTCACGATCACATATTTGCCTAGATCGTAATCGCGCTCATATTTAGGTTTTTCGTCAACATACGGTTCGTCAGGATCTAGACCTGCATACATATCAGTAAATGACTCGCCGTAGAAAAGTGCTGGTGATGGGTATTGTTCCCGGTTGTAGTAGGCGAGAAGGGCACGTGCATCGTTCGGGTTATTCTCGTTGATGGGTGTCCCGGCATTGGCGCGTATGGGCAGCATGGTCCAGCTGGAGAAGCCTATCAATATGAATACAACACATAGGGTGATGGTATTGAGTAGGGGCTTGTTCCGCTTTCGCGAAAGCGAAATCAACCAGATGAATGCAGCTACAATCAAGATAAAGGCGATGATGGTACCGCTATTAAAAGGAAGGCCTATGTCATTGACAAAGAATACTTCCAGGTAGCCGAAGATACTTAGCGTGGAAGGCAAGAGTAACTTGAATACAAACAGCAGCACTGCTGTCACGGCCACCAGTGCCACGATAAAATTGAAAGGGGTGATTTTTTTATAGTGTCTGAAATACCACAGCATTCCTATCGCAGGAATGGTGAGTATTCCCAAAAAGTGTACTCCAAAGGAGAGGCCTATAATAAAGGACATCAGGATCAACCAGCGGTTACCGCGAGGATCCATCATGTCCCGTTCCCAGAGCAGTCCCAGATAAAATAGGCTTGCCATGATCAGGGAAGCTGGCGCGTAAACTTCTGCCTCGACCGCATTGAACCAAAAACTATCTGACACTGCATAGGCCAGCGAGCCTATAAAAGCGGCGCCCAAAATCATGGTTTGATCCAGTTTGTCTTTAAGAATGTGCCTTTTAAGCAACAAGGTCAAAGACCAAAACATAAATAAAATCGTAAACGCACTGGAAAAAGCGGCCATTAGGTTGACCATGTAGGCAATCTTTGAAGCTTCTGTGGCAAAGATCGCAGCGGCTGCCACCATCATCTGGTACAGCGGTGCACCGGGCGGGTGACCTACCTCAAGTTTTGCCGATGTTGTGATGTATTCTCCTGCATCCCAGAAGCTTACGGTAGGCTCTACGGTGAGCCAGTAAATGGTAAGGGCGATGACAAAGACCGTCCAGCCTAGGATTTTGTTGAGTTGGTGGTAACTTAATTTCATGGGTATTTTTAACTGCTGCTAAAATAGTAATTATATAAGGACACTGGTAATTACAACGCTGGAAGTCGTTTTTCATTTTATGGGAATAAACTTTTTAAAACAGTTGCATAAAAAAAGAATTGTTTTAAATTTGCAGCCTCAATTGTCCCATGGTGTAATGGTAACACAGCGGTTTTTGGTACCGTCGTTCAAGGTTCGAGTCCTTGTGGGACAACCATAAAATTCCCCTAAATAGCTTACAAGTAGCTTTTTAGGGGTTTTTTGATTTTGCAAGCTACGAACGCCATCTAGTAATAACACCTTATTACTCCATACGCTAATTGGATAGAGCTGCTTAGACGCGTTGCTTGCTATAGGTGCGGCATTCAATCAAGATCGTTAAAGCAGTAGTAAATCGATCATAAATCGCCTGCTAAGTCAGGTGCTGGAATTCATAGCAGTCTTTCATCGAGTCTCTACCTCTTTCAGATCTACACCTAAAAGTGACCTAATTGCATTCTAGCTAGTAGGTTCTTGTTTTAGAGCAGACAAATTTTCATTTTTTTGTTTGTTGTAATGACTTTGAGCAAAATCGGTATGAAATAGGTGATCGTTCAAAAATTTGACGTTAAGGGAGGTCCAGTCGCCATCTGTAAAACTTATGTTGTGATGTTGTTCCCATTCCCTTCTTAAGTTGTTGTTCTTTTCTAAGAAGTTCTTTTGACCCAAGTGAGCCAGGTCAGCGTCACAAATGACTTTTTGAGCTATGGTCTCTGGTCTTTGGGGCATTGCCGTTGCGTTGATAAGGGATAAAACGTTCCTAATTCCCTGATCGCAATACTTGTTTTGGGTAAGAAATAGCCGTGCATATTCACAGCTTGTCTTTTCATGATTGAGTGCCTCTTTATCATTGCCTATGTCGTGGAAATAGGCGGCTATGACAATTTCTTCAATTGCTACCTGATCCAGACCTTCCTCTTGTGCGATGTGTTTAGAATGAAAAACCACCTCTTTAGTGTGCTGCCAGTTATGAAAAGCTAGGCAGGCACATCTACCCCTTTCCAGGACCGTTTTGCAATGATTTTTCACTTTTAGGAGGAGCTCTTTATTCATAATTTAAAACCTGAGGCGCCAGCAAATCTGTAGCTTTGAGTGTCTGTCATGGGTAATCTTATAGATACGTAGCCGTTATCAAAGGGTTCCATGGTATTAAATGACCTAGGAAGTCCACCGTCTTTGCTTATACCAACTGCAGCACCCTTCAAAATGTCAACTATGAAATAGGGCTTTTTAATCATTTGCAGGCCACGGTAGTTATCGATCACCTTTCACCAGGCGCAGCCAAGTATGGGATGGAACTTTTTGAACCTTTCCAATAGTGCCGTTTTAGTTCCAAGTAAAAACAATCTGAGCAGCTGGAGCACCTCTAGCATCCTCATCTAAAACTTATATTTAAATCCTACCATTTGATTGCCCTCAAAACTCGTGTAGGTCAATTCCATATGTTCCTGCTGGTACTCTGTAGTGAAAAGCAAATTGCTTCCCAGCCCGATGGCGGCACCAGCAAGTACGTCCAGTATATCGTGTTTTTTTGAATCTATACGACTCGCGGCTGTGAATCCAGCCAGTGCATAGGACGGTATCGCATATTTGAATCCGTATCTTCTATGAACGTACCCAGCGCTATGGAAAACGGTAGACGTATGACCAGAGGGAAAAGAATTATCGTTACTCCTATCTGGACGCTGCTTATTCACGCCTAGTTTTAATCCATAGGTCACTGCACCCGTAAGGAGCAAGCCCTTTGTAAACTCCCAGGCGCCCTGCTCGTCGCCCATGATTAGGCTGGTTCCCACAGTGGCTGCCGGTAGGGCAAAAAGAATAACATCACCTACCTTTTGAACCGTTCCTACCTGTGGTATCGTTTCACTGGTATCTTGAGAAACTACGAATTGGGAAAATAGCAGGCAAAAAACAATAGCTATGGCGGCTAGCGAGCTGTTATACCCTTTAAAATAAATAAACATGTAATGCTTGGGTTTTAAAGTAACTATCGACTTATAGGCGGTTCATTTTTAAGTTGTCAGCAATATGCAACTCTAATCTTGTAAAAATTTGAAGAGAATCTATAGGAATTCTAAAGGGTTATTTATGGTAATAAAGCGTCCACTTAGGATATTCTTTCAAACCATTGAAGTTTTCCTTTAAGAAAGCCAATTCAGGTTTCAGATGGTCTTTTTTGCGAAGGAGCAGATAGGTATTTCGCTTTCGCGAAAGCGTACTCAATCTCAAGATGGTGCTATCGTTTTTTATGTCCCAAAGGCCTTCCTTCCATGAGTTGTCATTCTCAAATTGTACCTCACGATCTGTGGTATTGTGGGTTGATTTTAAGGTGATAAAGTGGTCGTTCGTGTAGAAAGGAATTGACGTTAGTAGATAATCATAGACAAATATGGTCTTCTCTTTATCTTTAGAAACGTGGTCTATGAAGCGAACCATATCTTTTGTAGAATTAGTTAAGGCGCTGTTGTGAGCCATCACAGAATCTGAAATCAACACTAGTGAAACACCAAATACCGCTGCCAGAATCACAGGTTTAAAATAATGTTCGTTCTCCATAACACTGAAAATGGTGCTGAATGCTATAAGGCATCCAAAGGCTATTAGTAAACTAAGGGTAGATATTTGAACAAATTCTGGTTGAGTTTTCCAGCAAACGACCATACCCAAAAGTAACAGGACTAATAAGGAGGCATGGACAATGTTTATAATGTTTAGGGATCGTTGGGTCGCTTTTTTGATCTCTGCAGCAATGATAATAGCTGGCATCCAAAAAACAGGAAGAATGTATAGAATGAGTTTTGTACTAAAAATAGAAAACAAAATAAATAGTACGACACTGGAATAGAGCAATATTTTTGTCACGGGTTCCTGGCCTGGGATTGATTTAAGATGCGATTTGAACCTGGGAACTAAAGCCAGCAACCATGGTAATAGCATTACTAAGATTAACGGAAGATAGAACCAGAAGGGCTTAGAGCGATTAAAGCTATTTGAATTCATTCTTGAGATCAATTGCTTTTGTATGAAATAGTCCCAAAGTTTAGGGTTCTCTAGCATGACCAGGACGTACCAACTCGCTCCAATGCCTATACAAAGCAAGATTCCTAAAACGTGATGGACGCTTAATCTCAAACCCTTCTTAAGGATGATCTTACTCACAGCTATATATACGGCAACAAATAGCAAGGCAACAGGCCCTTTAGTCAATAACGCTATGCCTACCAAGGCGTAAAAGAAATAGAGAAATAAAATTTTAGCTTTATCGCTATATACCTGCCAGCAGTAAATAGAAGCAATTATGAAGGTGGTGAGGAACGCATCTGTTGTTAAGTTACGACTTGAAATAAGGACTATAGGCAACGAGAAATAGATCAATCCAGCCATGAAGGCCACCCATTTGTTTTTATAAAGTAAATCTGCAAGACGGTACACCAGTAATAACTGGATGATGATCGCCACTTGCAAAAAGAATCTCGCACCAAACTCATTGACGCCAAATAGTTGATATCCTAGTGCCGTAAGATAATAAGCGATGGGTGGTTTGTGAAAATGAAAAATCCCCAACAGTTCTGGGTTGAGGTAGTCTCCGTAAACGAACATTTCACGGCTTATTTCTGCATACCGTGCCTCACTAGTTTCTGCCAGTCCATAACTTCCCAATCCAAGAATAAGAGCTACAAAAGCAATACATAGGAAAAGGATGTAATACCGGTCAATGGAGTTCTTGAAAGTCACTTTTGCGATTTGAATCGCAAAGATGTACCTAGAATCTCATGTAAACCTGAACCAAATCTAAGGCAAATCTAAAGATTTATGGATGGCGTTTAGTGACTCTATAAAAATCGGCTTTGAGTCTGTCCTTGTAAGATCGCCTGCTGCTATCTACAGGATTAAGATCAAAGGTTTCTATGAATTCAACCTTGTATTTTTGATCCAAAAATCTAAGCATGTCTTTCCTTTCTCCAGGATAGGTCAATACTCCAAAGGTGCTACCAAGATCTATGTTGAGCAACTCGTTTTTATCCTTGTGTTTTGTCGCTTTGCCATAATCCCAAACCAGCTCTGGAGCCAGATCGTTTAGTGTAAATATAGGTATGGAACTATTGCTTAGTGTTGAAATGGAGTTGTAATCTGGATTTCCCAATAAGGCATTTGCTAATGGAAATCCAAGACTTATAGTGAACATCACAAAAGCGATCGTAGCATAAAAAATCAGAGCAAAGTTGCGCTTGATCAAATGATACCCAATAAATAGACCAGTAGCGCAAAGAGCTATGGATGTACTGATGTAAACTAACAAATAGGGCTCCAGTTTATCCCCAAAATAAAGGTATGCACCCAGAGGAAATAGAACCCCTATGGAAGCTATCAACCCAAAATTGAAGTAGACAGGTCCTTTTTCCCATTTGTTAGTGATCGTTCTAAAGTTATGAAACAGGTATTCTATATAAAACCCAGCCGTCAATGCTAGCGGAATCAATACAGGTAATAGGTATCTTGATTTTTTAGTGGGAATCAGTGAAAGAAGTAAAAGCGCAAGCAGCGTCCACAATATCGTGAATCGGTACGCTTTAAGGTTGGATACCCTGGTTTTAAGGTATGGATAGATCAAACAGATCAATGCCGGGATGGTCCAGATGCCGGACTGTGTAAAAAAGCTCCAGTAATAATAGAATGGTTTAAGCTCATAGCTTATCCAGCGGCCGGATTCCTTATCGGCTATGCGGGTAGCGGCAGCGGTGTCCATGATGTAGATGTAAATGGCCCACCAGGAGGACAGTACCACAATGACAGCGATCATCACTAATAAAGGAATCCATTTTTTCTTGAATCCGTTGAATTTATAAACGAATCCATAAGCGATAAGAAACGGTAGTAATAATGCATAATGCGATACAGGCCCTTTACTCATAAATGACAGGCCTATAAGAAAGCCGGCTAGTAATGCATGGGAATACCGCCTGGTATTGCTCTGGAAGAACTGGAATAGATAGTAGATTCCCACAAGCATGAACGCATGTGCAAAAATATCCCAGGTGCCATTGCGGCCGGCAAATATGATGTAGAACGATGTTCCCGTTACTAATGTAGCTATTAGAGCATAGGTCTTGTTTTGAGTCAGCTTTCGCGAAAGCGAATACATAAAAAGCAACAATGCAAGAGTCATCAAGGCGGCTGGTAGTCGCAATGCCACTATGTTATCCATTCCAAACAGATCTCCCGAAACGGCCGTTAGCCACGTGGGCAGGGGTGGTTTTTCATACCGTGGCAGACCATCCATCGTTGTGAGCAGCCAGTTTCCATCTGTAAGCATCTCGCGAGCGGTTACAAAGTTACGGGCCTCCATAATGTTGGGATACAATACCCCTAGATGGGATATAAAAACAGATGCCCATAGCACAGTGATGGTCAAAACTGGATATTGTTCTATATATTTTCTCAAACCTGTTTCTTAAGAATTACAATGTTACGCCCGTATAATATCAATCCCAATACATGACCTGTAAGTAAAACGGGATCTTTTCGTATGATCGCATATACAAGTATCAACAAGGCTCCTATCATACTGAGGATCCAGAAGCCCAATGGTAGGGACGATTCACTGTGTTTTTCACTATAATACCACTGATATACAAATCGCAACGTAAAGACAACTTGAGCCACAATTCCCAGAGATAACAACCAGCCCGGTATATGTTCATTTTGAAATAACAACACTCGATCATAGATCTGATTGTTGAACCCAATGAAAAGTACCATAAGAGGAAATACATAAAAAAACCACTGTAGTATTTTAGGGAATCGACCCCAACTCTTCTGAAGCTGCATATTTCTAATGTAGATAAAGTACGTCAGGATCTGACCCAGCATGATCGCAAAATCATGACGCAAATAGCCATAGATAAAAAGCAGAAAAGAGGCAGTGAAACTTAAGTGCCAGAACAGGACCGGAGTCATTACCCTTTTATTTTTTTCTGATAGGAGCCATTGCAGTATGGATCTTCCAGAAAATAAAATCTGTGCCATAAAGCCTATGGTATAGATCATCCAACTACTCATCCTTTATCATCCACTTTGTAATTGATGTACTTTTTCTTCATCCATAGGTAAGCAAAACAATCCATAAGCGGTCCAATCAATCTATTCCATACGCCGAAGTTAGGGGTGCCTGCCACACGTTTAAAATGGCTCACGGGAACTTGTTTGACTTTACCATTTTGGAGCAATATCATTGCTGGAAGGAATCGATGCAACCCCTTGAACATGGGGATGCGTTGTGCATATTCCGTTTTGATGATTTTAAGAGGGCAACCTGTGTCGTCCATCCCGTCATGCGTAAAACTGCGTCGTATGTTATTTGCGATTTTAGAAGAAAGGTTTTTTACCAAACTATCTTTCCTATTAGACCTCATGCCGGTAACAAGGTCATACCGGTCGATGTGTTCTAGGAGTAAGTCAAATTCCCTGGGACTGGTTTGTAGGTCAGAATCAATGTACCCTACTAATGTAGTTGTGGCATTATCAAATCCAGCTTTGATCGCAGCACTCAGTCCATAATTTTTATCAAAATTGAGATAGTTGAAACTGGTGCGCTCTGCGCAAATAAGCTTGATCATCTCGAGGCTGGAATCTTTTGAACCATCGTTTACAAAGAGAATTGAAGTCTTCACGCGGGAAGATTGAACATATTCATTCAGTTCTTTTTCTACACGTTTGAGATTTTCTTCCTCGTTATATACAGGAACAATTATAGTTAGGGTATTCATCATTATCAGGATGCGGCTCAAGAGTTAAATTTGCAAAAATAGGATTACAATCTAAAGTAAATTACAAGTTATGGCTTTTATACAAGTATTGTAATAAAGCCTTTATTTATTGATTTTTAAATCATTTCTTTGATTAAAACATGAAATAAAAGCATGAAAATTTTAATAACTGGCATTGCTGGTTTTATAGGTGCCCATCTGGCTGAAAAGCTCAATAAAATGGGACATGAGGTCATTGGGTTGGATAATTTTTCGAATTACTATGACGTTAGTTTAAAGAGAAGAAATGCATCAGATCTTGATCAGTTGGGAATTGAGATCTTAGAGTATGATCTAAGAAATCAAGAGCAGGTAAATAGCATACCTAAAGATGTAAGTTATATTTTTCACTGCGCAGCGCAACCAGGAATCGCTACCACATCTACATTTCAGGACTATCTCACTAATAATATCATTGCCACTCAAAATCTCACTGAGTTTGCTGCAAAACTTAAGGATCTAAAACTCTTTGTCAATATAGGTACTTCTTCTATTTATGGCAGCGATGTGTTTTGTGATGAAGAACAAATGGCAAAGCCGGTCTCAAATTATGGGGTCACTAAGCTGGCAGGGGAGCAGCTGGTCATGTCGCGTTCTCGCCTTGGTATTTTCCCTGCTTGTTCCTTAAGACTGTATTCCGTTTATGGATCAAGGGAACGTCCTGACAAAATGTTTAGTCAGCTTATTGATTGCGCCTTGAATGGCAAGAAGTTTCCCTTGTTTGAGGGCAGTCTAGCGCATAAACGCAGCTTTACGCATATAATAGATATCATCGATGGTATTGTCAGTGTTCTGGGAAGAGAGTCACAATGCGATGGGCAAGTAATTAACTTAGGTACTGATAAAGAGTATACCACGGAGGCAGGAATCAAAACTGTAGAAGAATTGCTGAATACTAAAATTGAACTTATGATCACCGCGGCTCGCAGTGGGGACCAATTGAGAACCCGAGCGGTTATTGATAAAGCGGCGAGGATATTGCACTACCGTCCCAGCATTGAGCTGGCCCAAGGTGTTCAAGAACAGATTGATTGGGTTAAAGGAAACCTGTAAAAAATGCCCAAAACCAAAACAGTTTTGAGCATTTCTAGCTAATTATCTAAAAAACGAAACTTTATTACTTAGTCCTCATCTTCCTCATCCATCTCTTTTTTCATAACGACTTTTCCGGTGGAATCAATGGCAACTTCTAATTCACTTTCCCCTTTTTCTATGGCAAATTCGTAAACCATTCCAGAAGCTGTTTCAGAGATTTCTGCTTCTTCGACTTCATAATCAGGGAAATTTGCCGTTAAAGATTCCATTACATTAGATGGCACATCAGAAACCTCAATCTCATGTTCTGTCTCTTTCCAGGTTCCATCTGATAAAAAGTTAGCAGAATATTCCATTTTGTTCATTTTGAACTCTGCTTCCCACTCGGTTTCAGATTCCTTGTCCCATCCTACTTTTTGAGCGGTTGGGAATTTCTTTGAGAAAGCATCTTTTACGGCCTGTGGAACTTTATCCTTAGCTGGTCCTGTGCAAGCAATCCCAACCAGAGCGGTAAACACTAGTGCGATTCCAATAATTGCCTTTTTCATCTTTATTCTGTTTTAATAGGTTATGGATTAAACTTACTTCTACATTCTAAAGATTCTTTGAAGTAAATCTAAAGTGCAGAGTGGATGTTTTTACCCTTGTGTTGTCGATGGGATATATAGATAAATAGGGCGATCAATAAAATAGAAATGAGGGAAGCGGCTAAAGTTCCCAGATCAAGACCGCCTTTATCTAAAGGCTTGGTTAAGAAATCGCCGAAAGTCGCCCCAAAAGGTCTGGTAAACACGAATGCGATCCAGAATAGAAGGATTTGGTTAAGCTTTGTGAAATAATGCAACAAAATTACAATACCTATAACAGTTGCAGTTACGGCCGCACCCATTAAGTAACTCAACCCGGCCACATCGCTCAAGTAATCGCCAAAAGCGGTTCCTAAACTGTTTGAAAATAAAACAGCAGTCCAGAATAGCAATTCTTTTTTACGTTTAAAAATGGGATGTATCTTCAAATTGCGATACTGGAAGTACCAGTTCAGTAAGGTGGCAATCAAACCAGCTAATAGAATGGCACTTCCTATGGTGTAGCCTAATCTCAGGCTCCTATCCATATAATCAGAGATTTCTGTGCCCAGCGTTGTGGTTGCAATGATCACCAACCAGAAATATAAGGGGACATATTTCTTGGCATAGAGTTGAATTACCAGCACAATCGCAAAAAACACTAAGGTGATGAGAATTCCTATCGTATAGCCTAATCCTAATGTTTGAGCGATAAAGTCCCCAAGTGTCTCGCCCAGAGTGGTAGCAATGATCTTCATGATCCAGAACAACACGGTAACCTCTGCAACCTTATTCCATATATTCTTTTCCATTGTCTTGAAAATCTAAAATGAGCTTACTAAAAGTAGTACTTGATTCTATGTTTGTTCTAAAGTTTACTTAGAGTAAGCATGACTTTAAAGGAGTTCGCTTTCGCGAAAGCGAACTTAAGAACAGTTAAGTGCATTAAAATTTATAATTGAACCCAAGCCTAACAATTTGCGTCTCATAAAAGTTTTGATAATTTGCTGTGAATCCCTGCCCGTCAATCTCTTGTCGCAAACCAAAACGGTTGAACAAATCTGAAGCGGATAGCGTTATTTTACCTTTTTTGTCCCAAATGGATTTGCTGAAACCTATATCTACAGAAGATCGGGCTAATTCCGTTCCTTGAGGTATGTTCCGGTCTGAAAACCACAATCCCGTAATTTGCGCTTCTGTTTCCCAGGGTAAGGTAAACGTACTAGTCACTTTGATATCACCTGCATTATTAGAACTTTCTTCAATCAAGAAAGGCCGCTCAAATGGGAATAGTAAGGTTCCTTGAAACGAGTCAATGCTGTTGCGGTAAAAATTCACACTAGTGGTTAGTTTCCAATAATCTGCTAGGTCCTGACTGAAGAGTAATTCAATCCCAGTATTGGTGCTATGTCCCGTGTTTTGGTAAATGCGATTGATGATATCATAATTGGAATTGCTGTTATCGATGCTAAAAATACGCTGGTAGGCGCCATTGATCTCCCTATGGTAAATGGCAGAAAATAACGAGCCAGAATTCCAGGAATACCGATGGGCTACTTCTACACTGTTCGTAAATTGTGGGCGTAGGTATGGATTCCCCACTTTGAGCAACTCAGGATCATCATATTTGGGAAATACGCGCAGCTCTGGCTCTCCAGGTCTATCGACACGTCTATTATAAAAAGTGGATATTTTGTTTCGATCATTGATTTTGTAGGTAAAACGAACGCTGGGATACAATTCAAAGTAATCGTAGGAATCATTAGTGTCGTAATAGATGTTTTGCGGGTCCAATACATAAGTGACCTCCGCTTGTTCAGCTCTTAAACCAGCCTCCACATCAAATTGTTCCTTTTCTAGCAGGTAGTTGGCATAAACTGCGTATAAGTTTTCGCTCCATTTTGAGAAATCACCCAATCCCGGGTAGATAATCGATTGATTGCCTCGATGGATGGTATAATCTACGGGCAAACGACGTAATCTTGCTTTGGCTCCCAGTTCGATACGTCCATTACTCAAGGCTCTGGCATAATCTGTAGAAAGACTCGTGGTATGCTCGATCGCCCTGATGTTTGTCATATCCCTACCTATACGCACGGCACTGCTGTCATTCAAAAAATAGCTCTCGTCTTCCAGACCTCGAGTGTATTGTGCATTTACAGACAAGGAATGTCCTGCTTGCTCAAAGTCATGTTTATAATTTGCGGCGACATTTATAAAACTCGTGACCTCCTCTTCTTTCCAGGTATACAGCCTATTTCTAGAGTTGGTATTGAGATCGATAAAAGCCACTTGTGACGTATCAATATGTTTCTCGCGATCAAACATTCCTGAGACCGTCAAGTGGTCCTTTTCAGAAATAGCATAATCGACACCACCAGTAATAATACTGCGGAATTGCCTGCGGTTTTCAGGCACCTGTGACACAATGTTACGACCGTCATCATAAAATCTAGTCGTAAACTCATTGTTGGGAAGTGCTTCTTGAATGATAAATTCCGTTTGTAGAAAATAATTGAGCTTGTTGGTTCTATAATTTAAGTTGAGACTAGGGATCAGCTTAGGGTTCACAGAATAGCTGCCAAAATCAGTGGGTGTGTCTTCCCTACGTTTAGAAAGGGCACCTAGACCAAAGGACAAGCCTGCATCACCATTGAATCCTGTCTGCTTTTCTTTTTTGTAGATGATATTGACGATTCCTGCAAATCCATTGGCATCATATTTAGCGGACGGGTTGTTGATGATCTCAATGCGCTCAATGTTGGCTGCTGGGATATTGGAAAGACCTTTTTGGTTTCCAAAACCGGTCAAACTGGACTGCTTCCCATCGATGAGGACGACCACTTTATCGCTACCTCGCAGGACTACTTTCCCCTCTTGGTCAAAAGCAACACCTGGCATTGTTTTCATAGCGTCTAATACAGATCCTCCAGATTGTGCTATCACATCATCCAGTCGGAATGATTTTTTATCCAGATCTGATGAAACCGTTTGTCGCTCGGCAACAATGGATATGGCATCCAGAGATTCCGCCGTTGCGGTCAATTGGATTTTTCCTAAATCAAAAATAGGATTCAAGCCTCCTGCAGCCACTTTTTTCTGTATTGTTTCAAAACCTATATAAGAGATCTCAATTACATAGGTTCCCGTTGGTAGCTTTGAGATGGTGAACCTACCGTCCATATCAGTGACCGTTCCAGTAATCGTAGTGTTTGTAATTTCCTCATTAACTGCCACAGTTACAAACGGTAGGGGTTGTTGGTCCGTCTCTTCAAATACTTGACCAGTAATGGTTATCGTTTTTTGAGCCACCAGACCAGACGTTGTTAAAGCAATAAGCGGGACTAGTAGCAAATGTAATTTCCTCATGAGTGTGGATTCATTTTTCAAAATTAAAGGACGACTCTAAAGCAACTTTAAAGAAAAAACTTCAGACTGTTATAGCTTGAAATCTATGATGAAGCTGTGTTGTTTTTCGCTTTCGCGAAAGCGATATGAAGATTCAAACCCGTAATAATCACAGATTTTCTTAACGATCGATAGGCCTAAACCAGTGGAGTCTTGCCTATTTCCATTTTTGAAAAAGCGTTCGAATAGATGTTCAGAACCTTCCAGCTCTAAAAGACCAGAATTCATGAACTCAATGGAGGATGATTCTAAATGAATAAAGATAGGAGCATGGTCTATATTGTATTTTACGGCGTTTGAAAGCAGATTGTTAAAAAGAATCGTAGCCAAAGTCTTGTCCATGGTAACTGTTATAGGCTGCTTCTCCTGGATAGTGATAGGTTGAGTGGTAAGCTCTGAATAGTTGGCGACCACCCCTTTTACTACGGTGTTTATGGCTACCAATTCCGTTGCTGTAAATTGATCGTTCTCAATTTTAGCTAGAATAATCAATCTCTTATTGAGCTGATTTAATCTTGAGATATCAGATTGAAGTTTAGTCAAGTCTTCAAACTGTCCGTCTGTTATTACTGGGTCATTGATCATGGTATCGATCCTGGACTGCATGATTGCCAGTGGAGTTTTCATTTCATGAGAAACATCCTCTGTAAACTGCTTGAGATTGTGGTAATCGGTCTGGATTTTATTGGATAAAATGCTCAGTTCCTGATTGAGCTCATGAAACTCCAGTATGTTAGAATGTACCAAATCCAATGGCGTGTTTGATTTTAAAGAAAAAAGCTTGAGCCTATTTAAATTGATGAAGAAGGGTTCCCATAATCGCTCGTTGCGATTTTTATTGAGATAGAATAGAATAATAAACGCTGAGAAAATGACGCAAACAAATGTGGCCACTATGGCAAATAAGATATCTTCTGACTCAATGACCATGACTCGAACGGTAATGCGGTAAAATTCACCGTTGATTTTCTTAGCTTCAGATAACTCCTCAAACAATTCTATTTCATTTTGTAAAGGGTCATAGATCAAGGTGTCCTTTAATTTCAATGCTTCCACACCATTTACTTTCTCGACCATCATAAGAGGCGGGATTCCTTTGATAGTTTGATCCTGTTTTAGGATTTTTTCAACACGGTCTTTGTTTGAGTAAAGTTCTTCCTCGATGGAATTATTTAATAAATATTGCGTGTAGAAAAACAAGACCATGGCAGATATGGCCATTAAAACCATAGCGATCACAAGGAAGTTTTTAGACGCTTTTCTAAGCAGCGGCACTTTATTTGAGGCGCTCATCTATTCTGACATAAATTTATAACCACTGCCGTAGGCGGTTTGAATATACTTGGCCCCAGCTTTGGTAAGTTTCTTTCTTAGGTTGTTAATGTGCACATAGATAAAGTCAAAATTATCCAGTAAATCACTGTCATCCCCCCATAGATGTTCTGCAATGATGGCCTTGGAAATGATGCGACCCTGGTTCGTTATAAAAAATAAGAGCAGATCATATTCCTTCCTGGTAAGCGCTATGGACTCGTCATTAACATAAGCACTACGGGCGAGGGTATCCAGCCGTATCTCCTTAAAAGTGATGGAATCACTACCGCCAAATTGCCCACGACGCAATACGGCTTTTATGCGCGAGTTGAGCTCTGCCAGATGGAAAGGCTTAGTTATATAATCATCAGCTCCCAGATCCAGTCCTTTCAACTTATCATCTAGGGAGCTGTTAGCAGAGATGATGATCACGCCACATTTTTTCTTTTGTTCTTTGATTTTTTTGAGTAAGTCTAAACCACTACCAGTTACCAGGTTGATATCCAGTATGACGATATCATATTCGTACAACTCCAGTTTCTCAGAAGCCTCGATGTAATCTGATGCAGTCTCACAAACATTTGCTTCCCGACTTAAATAGGTAACGATGGACTTTTGTAGTTCAAGTTCATCTTCTGCGATCAGGTATTTCATAGTCATGAGATAATAAAAGTAAAACTAACCTTTGATTCTAAAGGTAATTTAAAGGGAGTGACTAGCTCATCCGCATGATATTTATATTCTTTGCTACCTTATAAAGGACTTGCCTACAAAATTAAAAACCCCTTATCTATAACTGTGAACGCACATGAGTACGAACGGGAACTTGTATAAACGTATGTGTTTTGATATTGAATAAGGATCCTAAGTAAATGATTTTTAGGCATAAATAACCGAAATACAAGTGCTAAAAAAAACACTTTTTAAAACTGCGCAATTGACCTTGAGGAGCAACAAGTAGTTCCAGATTCTTCTTGAATCGGGATTTTTTTGTTTCTTAAATAGTGCCGTCATTAAGTTTGATCCCCCTAGAGCAGCCGGTAAAGCACCCCAGGATAATCCGTAATAATCCCGTCAACCCCCATTTTAATAAGTGAGAGCATCAGTTCCTTCTCATTGACCGTCCATGGAACGATCTTGATGCCCAGCTCTTGTGCTTCCAGCACCATTGCTTTTGTGACCACCTTGTAATAGGGACTGAAAATTTCTGGAGCAAAACCTATGCTGTCAATATGCTGGCTTATCGGGACATTTTCATCTGCAGTAAGAAAAGCGAGAGGAACCTCTGGATAAGAAGACCTAAGCTCCCTGAGCTGCCTCTTGTCAAAAGAAGAGATGTAGTATCTATGCTCGATGTTTGCATCTTGAAATACACGCATCAGTTTGCGCACCAGTTCCTGGGGTGCTGGATGCCATAAAAGGTCTCCCTGTGGCCCGGCTTTGATCTCTAGGTTATAGAAAACAGGCTGTAGTTGGGATCCTTGAGTAAACTGCTCCACACGATCGATAAGATCTGACAATCGTGGGATATGCGTTTTGAACTTAGCCTGTTCCGGGTAACTGGGATATTCCTTAGACCCCACGTCGTACGACCGGACCTCCTCATAATTCATGCTATAGATAATGTGTTTGCGGTCATCTTCCTCAGGAATCTCATTTCCCTCTGGATCAAGGCTGTAAAGCCTGTTGATAAAAGGATCGTGTGCGACTACCACGATTCCGTCTGCGGTAAACTGCAAATCCATTTCCAGGACATTGGCACCATCCTGCACGGCTTTTATCATACTGGGGATGGTGTTTTCAGGCATCAATCCACGAGTCCCGCGGTGCCCCTGAAGCATAAATTCTGGATGATCCATAACGATTTTTTTGCTGTATTTTTTACCGGCACAGTTGGTAAGACTTGCAATGGTGAGCAACATACAAAATTTATGAAATGTTCTCATAATGGTAGTCGTTAAGAAGGTTAGGTCTGTTTTTACGCTTTCGCGAAAGCGAAATTCCCCACCTGGTCATTGCAAATTTCAAGATACTGCATTGTTGAAATACCACTTTGTTTTTCCGCTAAAAACTTTTGGGAAAAATCAAGCATTGCAGAACCTTAAAAAATTACTATCTTTGCACTGTAATTGAGCAATATGAGGGGACATAAAGTCCCCTCTTTTTATAGAATAAGTTGGAAAAGATAGTTCGTGAGCTGCTAGATGCAGCGTTTGAAGAGAGACCAGATTTGTATCTAATAAAATTGGATATTGCTACTGGTAACCTGATCAAAGTCATTATCGACGGCGATAAGGACGTCATGGTTTCAGATTGTATCTTTGTGTCTAGAGCTGTAGAGCATCAACTGGATAGAGATGAACATGATTTCTCTCTAGAAGTAACTAGCGCAGGTGTGGGAAAACCGCTCAAACACTACCGACAGTTTGTAAAGAACATAGGTAGGACCCTTGAAATTACAGATAAGGAGAAAGTTAAGGAGACTGGAGTTCTTGAAAGTGCCGATGAGAATCAAGTAATGATCAAGTGGAAAGCTCGAGAGCCTAAGCCTATAGGTAAAGGAAAAGTGACTGTTGAAAAGGAGCTGACCATTCCTTATGAAGAGATCAAACAAGCAAAAGTGGTTATAACATTTAATTAAAAAGTGAATATGGAAAATCTCGCATTGATCGAGTCTTTTTCTGAGTTTAAAGATGATAAAATGATAGATCGCGTCACCTTGATGGCGATCTTGGAAGATGTTTTTAGAAGTGCTCTAAAAAGGAAGTACGGTGAGGATGACAATTTTGACATCATTATCAATCCAGACAAGGGCGATTTAGAAATATGGCGCAACCGTGTGGTTGTTGCAGATGATGAAGTGGAAGACGAAAACTCAGAAATTTCACTCACGGAAGCACGCAAGATTGAGCCTGACTACGAAGTGGGTGAGGATGTTGCTGAAGAAGTAAAGTTGATCCAGTTGGGCCGTCGTGCCATTTTGGCATTGCGTCAAAACTTGATCTCTAAAATACATGAGCACGACAATACAAACATTTTCAAGCACTTTAAAGAGCTGGAAGGAGAATTGTATAGTGCAGAGGTGCATCACATCAGACACCGCGCCATCATATTATTGGATGACGACGGGAATGAAATTATAATGCCTAAAGACCGACAGATACCATCTGACTTCTTTCGCAAGGGAGAAAATGTGAGAGGAATCATTGAAAGTGTTGAGTTGAGAGGGAATAAGCCCAATATCATCCTGTCCAGGACGTCTCCTAGGTTTTTGGAGAAATTGTTTGAGCAGGAAATTCCAGAAGTTTTTGATGGTTTGATTACCGTAAAAGCCGTAGTTCGGGAGCCAGGAGAAAAGGCAAAAGTAGCTGTTGATAGCTATGACGACCGTATCGACCCTGTTGGAGCCTGTGTAGGGGTGAAGGGAAGTCGTATTCATGGTATAGTTCGTGAATTGGGTAATGAGAATATTGATGTAATCAATTGGACGGCCAACACACAACTATATATAGGACGTGCTTTGAGCCCTGCCAAAATTGTGTCCATCACCATCGACGAGGAGAAAAAAAGAGCAGAAGTTCGATTGAATCCTGAAGAAGTTTCTAAAGCGATAGGCCGTAGAGGTCATAACATCAGACTGGCCGGTAAGTTGACGGGTTATGAAATTGACGTTATACGTGAGGGAGCTGAAGAAGATGTAGAATTGACAGAATTCTCTGATGAAATCGAAGGATGGATCATAGAAGAGTTAAGTAAAATAGGTCTGGATACTGCAAAAAGTGTATTGGAGCAGGATGTAGCCGATTTAGTAAAGCGTACAGATCTGGAAGAGGAGACCATCGTTGAATTGATGAACATCCTTAAGTCAGAATTTGAAGAATAAGAATTAAAAGACAACCCATAGGTATTTTATGGCCGAAGTAAAAAACATGAGACTCAATAAAGTGCTTAGAGAATTTAATATTTCTCTAGACCGCGCTGTGGAACATCTCTCTGCCCAAGGTATAGAGATAGAGGCACGCCCTACCACAAAAATTGATGCGTCCGTCTATCAAGCACTAGCTGATGAGTTTCAAACAGACAAAAGCAAAAAGGTAGCTTCCAAGGAAGTTGGTGCAGAACGTCGCAAAGAGCAGGAAGAACTGCGCTTGCAACGAGAGCAGGAACAGGAAGAACGACAACGCAAGCAGCAGGAAGTTGTGAAAGCTAAAGCGGAAGTTACCGGTCCTAAAACCGTGGGAAGTATCGATCTGGATGCCAGTAAGAAAACGGCTCCTGAGAAATCTACCGCAGATGTTGAGGTGAACAAACAACCGGAAGAAAAAAAGGCAGAAGCTGTCAAGGAAGCTGTGCAGGAACCTACAACGGTGTCTAACAGACCTAAGGTTTCTGGAACAACGGTGAAAGGTAAGATTGACCTGGATAAAGGAAAGTCAAAACCTGCTGAAGCTAAGCCAACCGCAAAAACGGAGCCTGTTGCTAAAGCAGAGCCTTCTGCAAAGGCAGAGCCTGCCACGCCAGCAAAACCCGCCGAAGCTAAAGAACCAGTTAAGCCAACTCCAGCACCGGAGACTGCTGAGGCAGCACCAGAAGCTAAGAAAGCAGATGCAGGAACTCCAGTTGTTGAAAACCCAGAAGGCGAAACGACTGAGGAATCAGCAGAGTCTGAAGTGATAAAAACCGAGTATAAAAAGCTGGGTGGTCTGAAGGTGACGGGTCAAAAAATTGATCTTTCAAAATTTGCCAAGCCTAAGAAAAAAGAAGACAACAAACGCAAACGTAAGCGTATTGCGAAGCCGGGTGCCGCTGGTGCTAAAGGAGGACCAGGAGCAAGACGTGGCGCCCCAGGAGCAGCACGTAAAAGCATCGTCAAGGCAGAGCCTACGGAAGAGGAAATCCAAAAGCAGGTTAGAGAAACTCTTGAAAAACTTCAAGGGAAATCCTCTAAGTCTAAAGCCGCTAGATACCGCCGCGACAAGAGAGATACCCACCGTGAGAAAGTGGAGGCTCAAGAACAAGAACAAGCAGAAGACAAAAAAATACAAGTTACAGAATTTGTAACCGTTAGTGACCTTTCTACCATGATGGACGTTCCAGTAAACCAAGTGATTGGTGCCTGTATGTCCTTAGGTATGATGGTGACTATGAATCAGCGTCTCGATGCAGAAACCATGACCATCGTTGCAGATGAATTTGGTTTTGAAATGGACTTTGTTAATGCAGACATAGAAGAAAGCATTGCAGAAGTTGTAGATACGGAAGAACAGTTGATAACTCGTGCTCCTATTGTAACCGTAATGGGTCACGTAGATCACGGTAAAACATCCCTGCTGGATTACATCCGTGAGGAAAATGTCATTGCAGGGGAAAGCGGTGGAATCACACAGCACATAGGTGCTTATGGTGTAGAGTTAAAAGGAGGTCAAAAAATAGCCTTCCTGGATACACCTGGTCACGAGGCCTTTACCGCGATGCGTGCGCGTGGTGCGCAAGTAACTGACCTTGCTATTATTGTGATTGCGGCAGATGATGACGTCATGCCACAGACTAAGGAAGCGATCAGTCATGCTCAGGCAGCTGGTGTTCCTATCATATTTGCGATCAATAAAGTAGATCGTGATGCGGCAAATCCTGAGAAGATTAAAGAGTCCTTAGCAAATATGAATTTGCTGGTAGAAGATTGGGGTGGAAAAATCCAGTCCCATGATATATCTGCAAAAACAGGATTTGGAGTGGCAGAACTTTTAGAGAAAGTACTGCTGGAAGCAGAATTGCTGGATCTTAAAGCAAACCCAGACAAACAAGCCACAGGTACGGTAGTGGAGGCATTCCTGGACAAAGGTCGTGGTTATGTTTCTACGATTTTAGTACAGGCAGGTACCTTGAAAGTTGGGGATTATGTCTTGGCAGGTCGTACACACGGTAAAGTAAAAGCGATGCAGGATGAGCGTGGTCATGAGGTGAAAGCCGCAGGCCCATCAACTCCAGTATCCATATTAGGTCTGGACGGCGCCCCACAAGCAGGTGATAAGTTCCATGTATTTGAGGACGAGAGAGAGGCAAAATCCATTGCTTCAAGAAGAACTCAATTACAGCGCGAGCAGTCTGTTAGAACACAGAAAACATTGTCTCTTGATGAGATAGGAAGACGTATCGCATTAGGTGACTTTAAAGAACTCAACTTGATCCTTAAGGGAGATGTGGATGGTTCTGTTGAAGCATTGACAGATTCCTTCCAGAAATTATCTACAGAAGAAATTCAAGTAAATATCATACACAAGGCAGTGGGTGCGATCACAGAAAGTGATGTACTACTAGCAAGTGCGTCTGATGCCATCATTATAGGATTTAACGTACGACCGCAAGGAAATGCGAGATCTGTAGCAGAGCAGGAAGAAGTGGATATCAGAATGTATTCCATCATCTATGACGCGATCAATGATCTTAAGGATGCGATGGAAGGAATGCTTTCACCAGAACTTAAGGAAGAGATCACAGGATCTGCTGAGGTTCGAGAAACCTTCAAAATATCCAAAGTGGGTACGATTGCAGGTTGTATGGTTCAAGATGGTAAGATCTACCGCAACAGTGGCGTGCGATTGATACGTGATGGAGTGGTGGTTTACACCGGTGAACTGTCCACCTTGAAACGATTCAAGGATGATGTCAAGGAAGTGGCTAAAGGCTACGAGTGTGGTATACAGATCAAGAACTACAACGACCTTGAAATAGGCGATGTGATTGAGAGTTTCCGCGAGATAGAAGTAAGAAAGAAACTCAAGTAAACCCAACGGAGTTCCCTATAAAAAGTAAAGCCGTCCTGATGATTCAGGACGGCTTTTTATTGAGGCACAAATTCAAAAGTTTAAGGCTTGCGAACCTTAGCATTTGGGAAGCTTTTTTGTATGACCAGTAGCGCACGGTCCGCTTCCAGACGACTGCGGTATTTACCTATCCAGACTTTAAAATAGGGCGGCTCATAGTTTAACTCTGACTGCCATAATAAACCCAGCGCATCATATTTTGATTGAACAGCTCCAGCCTCCTGATTTTCGCCCTGAAAAATGTGAATGGTGTATTTATCTTTAAATACTCCCTTCTTGTCCATAGAAATTTTAGTGGTCACCAGGCGTTCCAGATCGGCTTCATTGACTTTGTGGGTACTCTGTGCAAAACCTATCTGTGATGTAAGAACCACACTTCCAATAAGTAAGACTGATTTAAGCGTTTTTGTAATCATAGCGGTGTTTTTGATGAGTTCGCTTTCGCGAAAGCGAACATCTATTTAGAACCTTTATAAATTAATTTCTTCATTATCTCCCCCCAAAATTAAACCATTTATGACCTATTTTTGCAAGGCTTAAGAAATACAGTAGACTACTGTAACTATTATGCCAAAGTTATCGTAATAATCATAAAACGAGATGACAAAAAAGAAATTACATTTTTCACCATTACAGCTGATAATAGCTTCCTTATTTGTGGTTTTTTCCTTGATGGGCGCATCTGCTCAAGAAGAGGTGACCACCTCAGATGCTGAACCTTCAGCTCCTGTTGCCGCAGAAGCTGCTCCAAGTGATGCTGGTGGAAATGCCACCCAGGGAGAGGCATTGTTCAAGGCAAACTGTGCAGCCTGTCACAAATTATACAAAAAAGCAGTAGGTCCTGCGCTTTTTCAAGTCACCCAACGTCACGATCGCGAGTGGTTGTATAAGTGGATCAAAAACTCTGCTGCCCTTATTGCAAGCGGTGATCCAGAAGCTCTTGCTATCTACAATGAGTACAGTCAGTCCAATATGAATGCGTTCCCGCAGCTGTCCAATAGCGATATTGATGACATTCTTGCCTATACAGATACAGAGAAGCCAGTTTCAACAATTGTACCTCCAACGGAAGGTGCTTCTTCCGGTGAGGGTTCAAGTGCCATGACCAACAATATCGTTCTGGGCGCTTTAGCGCTAGTGCTGATTATACTTATAGTTGTGTTGTTCGCGGTTAATGCAACTCTTAAAAGATTTGCAACGGCAAACGGGATCCAGACTGAATTTGAGGAAGACAAACCAGCAAGCACACCCATCTGGAAAGCGTTCGTTCAAAACCAATTCTTGGTATTAGTTACTGCAATATTTTTATTGCTTGCGAGTGCCTATTTTGTATACGGTGGTTTGATGAGTGTAGGTGTAGATCAAGGATATGCGCCAGTACAACCCATACACTACTCCCACAGGATTCACGCGGGCGTGAGCCAGATTGAATGTAAGTATTGCCACTCCAGTGCAAGAGAATCAAAGCACTCTGGGATTCCTTCCCTTAATGTATGTATGAACTGTCACAAGTCTATAGCAGAGGTAGCAGATAATACCTATGCAGAAGGTCTGGAAGAGTACGGCATCGATTATAATAAGGAGATACAGAAACTCTATGCCGCCACAGGATGGAGCGAGGCAGAACAAGCTTTTGTAGGTGAGGAAGAGCCCGTCAGATGGGTGCGTATCCACAACCTGCCAGACCTAGCCTATTTTAACCATGCACAACATGTGACTGCTGGTAACATAGCTTGTCAAACCTGTCATGGGCCGGTTGAGGAAATGGAAATTATGTACCAATACTCGCCATTAACAATGGGATGGTGTATCAACTGTCACCGTGAGGCAAATGTCGACCTGGATAACGGTTACTACGAAGAAATCCATAAGGAATTGTCTGAGAAGCGCGGTGGTCGTCAATTGACGATTGCAGACTTAGGAGGACTTGAATGTGGTAAATGCCACTACTAATACAATAGCTTTAGAAATTTATGGCTACGATTAAAAAATACTGGAAAAGCACCGCTCAACTCGACGAGAGTAATGAGATGGTCAAATCTCTTGAGAAAAACGAGTTTGCAACCGCTATTCCAACCGAAGAATTTTTAGGAAACGATAATGCGATGGAGGCTTCCAGCACCACGCGTCGCGATTTTCTTAAATATGTAGGATTCAGTACCGCGGCGGCGTCTTTGGCCGCTTGTGAAGGGCCTGTAATTCATTCCGTTCCTTATGTGAACCAGCCGGAGCGCATCATTCCAGGAATGGCTAACTATTACGCAACGACTATTGCAAATGGCTATGATTTTGCCAGCGTTTTGGTAAAAACTCGTGAAGGCCGTCCTATTAAGATTGAAGGAAACAGGGACATTGCCGCTCGCGGTAATGCAAACGCCCGTGTCCATGCATCTGTTTTAGGATTGTACGACAACAATCGCTTGAAGACCCCTCTAGTAAAAGGAAAGGAAGCGACCTGGGAGGAGTTGGATAAAGAAGTGCGCCAGCAATTAAACGCTCATGCAGGAAAACAGATCGTTTTCTTGACGCAGACTTTTGCAAGTCCATCCATTGCAAAATTAATGGAACAGTTCAAAGCGGCTTATCCTAATGTTCGTCAAGTAATCTATGATACCGTAGGTGAAGATGCTGCATTGGATGCTTTTGAGGCTAAATACTTCCAGCGCGGGTTAGCAGACTACGACTTTAAAGATGCAGAATGTATCGTAGGTGTAGGAGCTGACTTCGTAGGCGACTGGCAAGGGGGTAATTTTGACACCAACTATGCCCAGTCCAGAGTTCCTAAGAACGGTAAGATGTCACACCACGTTCAGTTTGAGTCAAACATGACCCTTTCTGGTGCTAATGCAGACAAACGTTACCCGGTAACTCCAACAGAACAAAAACAAATTATAGCAGCCCTTTACAGCAAAGTGGTAGGAGGTTCTGCAAACTCTAATCTTTCAGATAAAGTTTCCAAAGCCGTTGAAGAGGTGGCTCAAAAACTAAGTCGTGCGGGCAGCAAGGCGGTCGTTTTGTGTGGTCTTCCAGATCAAGGCGCTCAGCAACTTACTTTAGAGATCAACGAGAGGTTAGGAAGTACGATTATAGATACTAAGGCGCCCATCCTGACACGTCAAGGTAGCCGTAAAGCGGTGGACCAATTGGTTAAAGACATGGAAAGCGGTGCTATAGGTGCTGTTTTTGTTGCAGGTGTAGATCCTGTTTACAGTTATGACGCGAGTGACGCTTTCGCGGAAGCGTGGAAAAAAGTACCTCTCAAGGTATCTTTTGGATCAAGTTTAAATGCTACAGCCGCGCAGTCGGACTACGTCGCTACAATACCACATTACCTGGAATCATGGGGGGATGTAGAGATGAAAAAAGGAACCGTTTCCTTGATGCAGCCTACGATCAAGCCATTATTCGACACCCGCCAGATGCAAGACTCCTTATTGAAGTGGTCGGGCAGCGATGAAAACTATAAAGACTATTTAAAAACCAGCTCTACAGCAAATGGTTCCAGCTGGAATCAATCGCTACAGGATGGTTTCTATACAGCCACTGTTTCTGAAACCTTGGGCGGTGATGTTCAAACTCCTACAGTAAATAACGCAAGTGCGTTACGCGACTTATCTGCAGCTGCTAAAGCGGGTGATTTTGAGCTAGTGCTCTATACTAAAACATCCATAGGGGACGGTTCGCAAGCAAACAACCCTTGGTTGCAGGAACTTCCGGATCCTATTACAAGAACTACTTGGGATAATTACATCACTATTTCCCAAAAGGATGCCGAGAGGTTGGGCATTGAAAACTTCCATGTGGCTAACGGTGCTTTAGACGGTTCTTATGCCATCGTAAAAATGGATGGTGTGGAACGTAAGATTCCAGCATTGATCCAACCAGGACAGGCCGTGGGTACTGTAGGTATCGCATTGGGTTATGGTCGTACGGCTGCCATCCAGGAAGAAATGCAAACGGGTGTGAATGCGTTTCCATTCTTTAAGAACGGAATTTCCATTCAAAATGTAAGTGTTGAAGCTGCTGGTGGCGATGTTCACGAGTTTGCCTGTACACAGCTACAAAATACCATGATGGGTCGCGATATCATTCGCGAGACGGATCTGGCAACCTACTTAACAGGAAATACGGATAAGTTTAACCCAATGCCTGGGGTGGCCTTGAACCACATTGAAACACCAGTGACTTCACCAGATGTGGATCTTTGGGAAAGTTTTGACAGGTCTGTAGGACATCATTTTAATATGTCTATCGACTTAAATGCCTGTACCGGTTGTGGTGCTTGTGTGGTCGCTTGTCATGCAGAAAATAACGTACCCGTTGTTGGAAAAACAGAAGTGAGAAGATCCAGAGATATGCACTGGTTGCGTATCGACAGGTATTACTCTTCTACAGATAGTTTTGAAGACGATGAGTCTAAAAAAGATGGGTTCTCTGGATTGTTTGGAGAAAATGGATCCCTTGGAGGTTTTGGAGAGTTGGAAATTCCAGCAGATGAACCGCAAGTAGCGTTCCAACCGTTAATGTGTCAGCACTGTAACCACGCTCCATGTGAGACCGTATGTCCAGTAGCAGCATCATCACACGGTCGTCAAGGTCAAAACCACATGATTTACAACCGTTGTGTAGGTACCAGATACTGTGCAAACAACTGTCCTTATAAAGTACGTAGGTTCAACTGGTTCTTGTACAATGGTAACGACGAGTTTGACTACCACATGAACAACGATTTAGGACGTATGGTCATCAATCCAGATGTGACCGTTCGTTCCAGAGGGGTGATGGAGAAATGTTCTATGTGTATCCAATTGACACAAATGACGATTCTAGAAGCTAAGAAAGACGGCCGCATGATCAAGGATGGAGAGTTTGCTACGGCTTGTTCCAATGCTTGTTACAACGGTGCCATTACTTTTGGAGACATCAACGATAAGGAGTCAGAGATCTATAAGGTGAAACAGCAAGACCGTATGTACCACTTGCTGGAAGAAGTAGGAACAGAGCCTAACGTGATGTATCAAGTTAAGGTAAGAAACGTATAATAATTAAGAAACTAATCAACGCATTATGGCTCATTACGAAGCGTCCATAAGAAAACCACTAGTTACCGGCGACAAGACGTATGCTGATGTTACTAGAGATATTGCCTTTCCTGTAGAAGGACCGGCAAATAAGCAATGGTGGCTGGTATTTACCATCGCCCTTATCGCTTTTCTTTATGGAATAGGATGTATTACTTACACGATCTCTACGGGAATTGGTGTTTGGGGATTGAACAAGACCATTGGATGGGCTTGGGACATTACCAACTTTGTATGGTGGGTAGGTATCGGTCACGCAGGAACATTGATTTCTGCCGTACTCTTACTGTTCCGTCAAAAATGGAGAATGGCGATCAACCGCTCTGCAGAGGCGATGACCATTTTCTCTGTAATTCAGGCAGGTTTGTTCCCTATCATTCACATGGGACGTCCATGGTTGGCGTACTGGGTATTGCCTATTCCTAACCAGTTTGGTTCATTGTGGGTGAATTTCAATTCACCATTGCTTTGGGATGTATTTGCGATTTCTACGTATCTATCGGTTTCCTTAGTATTCTGGTGGACGGGATTGCTTCCTGATTTTGCGATGATTCGCGACAGGGCCATCACTCCCTTTAATAAAAAGATCTACGGCATCCTTTCCTTTGGATGGTCTGGTAGAGCAAAGGACTGGCAACGTTTTGAAGAAGTTTCCTTGGTACTTGCAGGATTAGCAACGCCGTTGGTACTTTCCGTTCACACGATCGTATCTTTTGACTTTGCAACCTCTGTAATTCCAGGATGGCACACCACCATTTTCCCTCCTTACTTCGTAGCGGGAGCGGTATTCTCTGGTTTTGCTATGGTAAACACACTTTTGATCGTGATGAGAAAAGTATGTCACCTGGAAGACTACATCACTATTCAGCACATTGAATTGATGAACCTGGTAATCATGATTACGGGTTCCATCGTGGGAGTAGCTTATATTACAGAGCTGTTCATGGCTTGGTATTCTGGAGTAGAGTATGAGCAATATGCGTTCTTAAACAGGGCAACAGGACCTTATGCTTGGGCTTACTGGGCGATGATGACCTGTAATGTATTCTCACCGCAGTTCATGTGGTTTAAGAAATTGCGTACCAGTATTATATTCTCTTTTGCCATCTCCATTGTGGTAAACATAGGAATGTGGTTTGAGCGTTTTGTAATTATTGTGACTTCATTGCACCGGGATTACATTCCTTCTTCATGGACGATGTTCTCGCCTACTTTTGTAGATATTGGAATTTTTATAGGTACGATAGGATTCTTCTTTGTATTGTTCCTGCTGTACGCTAGAACGTTCCCAGTAATCGCTCAGGCTGAAGTAAAATCCATACTTAAGGCAAGTGGTAATAAGTACAAGGAATTGAGAGAAAATAAAATGACGTCTAACCCAAATGCTGCTTCCGGTGATCCGTTGGCACATCCTAGCGAGTAAACAAAATGGCGACACAAAAAATACATGCTCTTTACAATGATGATGATGTTTTACTGCGTGCGGTAAAACAGATCAGAGAGCAACATTTTCATATTGAAGAGGTGTTCTGTCCTTTCCCAGTTCACGGTCTTGAAAAAGCCATGGGAATCGCAGATACCCGTTTAGCGGTTACTTCGTTCCTATATGGCATCGTAGGTCTTGCCGTAGCAACAGCGATGATGAATTACATCATGATCGACGACTGGCCACAAGACATAGGAGGGAAGCCCAGCTTCTCGTATATTCAGAACATGCCAGCATTTGTGCCTATCATGTTTGAATTGACGGTGTTCTTTGCAGCACACTTAATGGTGATCACCTTCTACTTGCGCAGTAGGTTATGGCCTTTCAAAAAAGCAGAGAATCCAGATGTAAGAACCACGGACGACCATTTCTTGATGGAATTGGATGCTCATGGGGAAGACATTGACTCGATCACTAAATTTTTATACGATACAGGAGCCGTTGAGCTTGTATTAATCGACAAAGAAGATCATTGATGAATACGTATTTCAAAACATTCCTAGGTGCCATAGTGGCTTTGCTACTCACTTCTTGTGGAGGCGCTGGCGATAAGGAAGTAGATGCAAAATCGAACCGCAGCGTGCAGTATTTTCCTAATATGTACCAATCTGTGGGTTACGAGACTTATGAAGAGGCTGATGTATTCCCTGGTGATCAGGAAGCTCAAAAACCTGTTGATGGAACGGTTTCCAGAGGCTGGTTGCCTTACGATTATGAAGATGATAATGAAGGATACGCTTCCGCGAAAGCGAACTTAAACAACCCATTGCCGTTAACTGAGGCTCATTTATCCAAAGGACAAGAACTGTATGGAATCTATTGTGCGATTTGTCACGGTTCTAAAGGGAATGGTCAAGGGCATCTGGTAGAAACGGAGAAAATCTTAGGTGTTCCAAGTTATGACGCTCGAGAAATTACCCCAGGTTCTATTTATCACGTGATGTATTATGGTATCAACTACATGGGTTCTTATGCCTCTCAAACTAGTGAGGAGGAGCGATGGGAGATTACCCATTATGTAGAAGCTTTAAGAGCAGATTTGAAGGGCGTGGCTAGAAAGCCCGTAATGGATGAAAATGGTAACATTATCGCTCAAGAAGATGCCCAAGTAATGGAAGCGACAGAACTAGATGCTGAGTTAGAAGCAAACGCACCTGTAACAACAGGTAGCGCAGCTGACCAGCAACAAGTGCAACAAACAAACGACGGCCAGTAAACAGACCCAAGAAGATATTATATATGTATACTCTTACAACTAAATTGAAAGTTTTTGCAATCATCCTAATGGTGTTAGGTGCGTTGTTGACAGCTGTAGGCTTTTATTTGGCTCCCGCTGACGAGGCTGCCGTAGAGCAAATGCTGGCTGATCAAGAGGCTCATGGCTCAGGTCATGGGACTGAGGCATCAACAGGAGAATCTGCAGCCCATGGAACTGAAATGGAACATGGAGAAGCTATGTCCCATGAGGCAGAACCTCATAAGGAAACAGGTTATATCACTGACAACAGTACAGAATTAGCTGACGAGGCTCATGCTGACGATCTTCATCCCATCACACCTCATGAAGCCGAAGATCACAGTGGTTCTCATGTGGAGCACTTGTACCATCAATTAGCAAACAGACCTTGGTCGGCAGTTTACGTTGCCTGTTTCTTTTTCTTTATGATAGGATTGGGTACGCTCGCTTTTCTTGCTATTCAAAAAGTCTCACAAGCAGGATGGTCTCCTGTACTCTTTCGCGTTATGGAGGGAATCAGCAGTTACATTCTTCCTGGCGGTATTTTGATGTTCGTTCTTTTACTTATATCAGGACTGGGTTTGAATCATATTTTCACATGGATGGAACCAGGGATTGATGATCCTACCAGCGAGGCTTACGATCATATCGTTGCAGGAAAGACAGCATGGTTGAATATTCCATGGTGGTTGATACGTGCTGGGATATTTCTAGTAGGCTGGAATATTTATAGATGGAACATACGCAGGTTTGGTTTGAATCAAGATGATAAGCCAGAAGGTAATATCTGGTATAAAAAAGCATTTAAGCACAGTGCCATGTTCTTGGTATTCTTTATAGTGACAGAGTCTATGATGGCATGGGACTGGATCTTGAGTTTTGATCCACACTGGTTCTCTACCTTGTTCGGTTGGTACGTTTTTGCGAGTATGATCGTGTCAGCGATTACTACGATCGCTTTGGTAACCATTTTCTTAAAGGGGAAAGGATACCTAGAATTTGTAAACGACTCCCATATTCATGACTTGGCTAAATTTATGTTCGGTTTCAGTATTTTTTGGACCTATCTATGGTTTTCCCAGTTCATGTTGATCTGGTACTCCAACATTCCAGAAGAGGTAACTTACTTTGTTACCCGTATAGAGGATTACAACCTTGTATTCTTCGGGATGGTGGCAATCAACTTTCTGTTCCCGGTACTGATCCTGATGAACTCTGACTTTAAACGTGTGAACTGGTTTGTAGTTACCGCGGGTATTTTTATACTCATTGGCCATTATCTTGATATCTTTGTGATGATCATGCCTGGCACCGTGGGCGGTTCTTGGTTTATAGGATTTCCCGAAATTGGAGCATTTATGTTCTTTGCAGGTTTGTTTTTGTTGTACGTATTCCATACGATATCAAAAGCACCGTTATTGCCAAAAGGGGATCCCTTTTTAGGTGAAAGCAAACATTTCCATTATTAAAATTTCATAGAAAAAAAGGGTAATGACAGCATTTCTAATCATATTTATTGCAGCACTTCTTGCCGTATCCATCTGGCAAATCTCAAAGATCTTCAAGCTGGGGAAAGCCCCAGATCCTGATAGTGAAATGAGTGAAGTAGCTAACGACAAGGATAACAAACGCAACGGGCTAGGAATGCTTGTTTTTGTGATCTCCATGTACATCATGATGATCGCTTGTTTTGTAGGGTATCAAGACTACTTTTTGCCAGACGCAGGATCTGCGCACGGTGCAGAATACGATAACCTACTATTGTTGACTACTGTTGTGATCATGATCGTTCAGGTATTGACTCAAGGACTCCTTCACTGGTTCTCTTATAAGTATCACGGGAAAAAAGGACAACGCGCCCTATTTTATGCAGACAATGACCGGTTGGAATTTATCTGGACAGCTATTCCTGTAGTGGTACTGGCGGGATTGATTCTTTGGGGCTTATTCTCTTGGAACGATATCATGGATGCAAACATGGACGATGACCCACTGGTGGTAGAAGTTTATGCCTATCAATTCAATTGGAGGTTCCGTTACAGCGGTGCTGACAACACTCTAGGAGATGCCAACGTTCGATTTAAAGAAGGTTTAAACGAAGTGGGTCAAGATCCAACCGATGCTGATGGTATGGATGATATTCTTACGAAGGAATTACACTTACCCGTCAACAGACCGGTCTTGTTTAAATTCCGTAGTCAGGATGTATTACACTCTGCCTACATGCCTCATTTTAGAGCACAGATGAATGTGGTGCCAGGAATGGTGACTCAATTTAAGTTTACTCCTACCGTAACTTCTGAAGAATATAAGGCGACCGAATTTATGACCGCAAAAGTTCGTAAGATTAATGAAATCCGACGACAAAAAAGTAAGGAGTTGATGGCAAATGGTGACGTAGCATTAGATCCTTATGAATTCGAATATTATTTGCTTTGTAATAAGATTTGTGGGGCAACTCACTACAACATGCAGGCAAAAATGGTCGTAGAGACCGAAGAAGAATTTAATGAGTGGCTTTCCACTCAGGAAACATTTGAAAAAACATTAGCGAAAGCTGAAAACTAGTATTTATGGGACAAGCTGTTGCAGTTGCACATGATGACCACGGCCATGACGATGGACATCACCACCACAAAGAAACTTTTGTAACGAAGTATATTTTCTCTCAGGATCATAAGATGATTGCTAAGCAATATCTTATTACGGGTCTGATTATGGGAACCATTGGGATTGCCATGTCTCTGCTTATGAGAATGCAAATCGCAAACCCAGAGCAGCCAAGTGTGATTTTTGAAGCTCTTCTTGGAAAATGGGCACCAGGAGGTGTGATGAAACCAGAGATTTATCTGGCCTTAGTTACCATTCACGGTACCATCATGGTATTCTTTGTACTGACCGCTGGGTTGAGTGGTACGTTTTCCAACTTTTTAATTCCACTACAGATAGGTGCACGAGACATGGCCTCTGGATTTCTTAATATGATCTCCTATTGGTTATTCTTCACCTCCTCCGTTATTATGATAGGTTCCTTGTTCGTGGAACTAGGCCCTGCGTCAGCGGGATGGACCATTTATCCACCGCTAAGCGCCTTACCAGAAGCCATTGGAGGTTCTGCTTTAGGTATGACCTTGTGGTTGGTGTCTATGGCCATCTTCATCGCTTCCTCTTTATTAGGATCTTTGAATTACATCGTTACGGTTATTAATTTGAGAACTAAAGGGATGTCGATGACGCGTTTGCCTTTGACCATCTGGGCGTTCTTTGTTACTGCCATCATTGGTGTTGTTTCGTTCCCGGTATTATTTGCAGCTGCCCTGTTGTTGATCATGGATAGAAGTTTTGGCACTTCGTTTTTCCTTTCTGACATCTATATCAAAGGGGAAGTATTGGCAAATCAAGGAGGTTCACCCGTGTTGTTTGAGCATTTATTCTGGTTCTTGGGCCACCCTGAGGTATACATTGTACTTCTACCCGCACTAGGAATCACGTCAGAGATTATTGCAACTAACTCACGTAAGCCGATTTTCGGGTACCGTGCAATGGTGGCATCCATCCTTGCGATTGCCTTTCTATCCACCATTGTATGGGGTCACCACATGTTTATTTCTGGAATGAATCCATTCTTGGGGTCCGTCTTTACGTTCACCACCTTGTTGATTGCCATCCCATCTGCGGTAAAGGCCTTTAATTATATCACAACACTCTGGAAAGGAAATCTCCAGATGAATCCCGCGATGCTGTTTTCAATTGGACTGGTATCTACTTTTATTACTGGTGGTTTGACTGGAATTATCTTGGGAGATAGTACCCTGGATATTAATGTACACGACACTTACTTTGTGGTAGCTCACTTCCACTTAGTGATGGGTATATCTGCTTTGTATGGATTGTTCGCTGGGGTGTATCATTGGTTCCCTAAGATGTTCAATAAGATGATGGATAAAAACTTAGGTTATGTGCATTTCTGGTTCACGGCAATAGGTGCTTACGGTGTTTTCTTCCCGATGCACTTCGTGGGTATGGCGGGTCTTCCTAGAAGATATTATACGAACACCAACTTCCCTTACTTTGACGACCTTGCAGACACCAATTCATTGATTACCTATTTTGCTTTATTGACCGCTGCAGCGCAGGTTGTCTTTGCTATCAATTTTGTGAGGAGCATCTTTTACGGTAAAAAGGCTCCTATGAACCCTTGGAAATCCAATACTCTAGAGTGGACAACCGGAGACAAACACATCCATGGAAACTGGGTAGGCGCGATACCTCATGTTTACAGATGGCCTTATGATTATTCTAAGTTGAATGAAGATGAAGAGTACGTGATTGCGGGTCAGGATTATGTACCCCAGCACATACCACTTCAACCTAAGGAAGAAGAAATGAATCATTAAGATTCAAAGTTTAGATATTAAAAAAAGGTGGAGCATATGCTTCACCTTTTTTGGTTTAACGGTTGTCTCAGCTTGCGTTCAGCACTTGTAGATAGAAAGTTTGTTGGTGATCAAAGAATAATTTATTTTCTACTAACTAAGCCTCTCCTCGTGCTGGGTAATCCTCTTCATCTATAAAGTCAATGGCTTTAAGAATAGCATCAAAGGGGGGGCGTGCAAAAGGCATCGATTGTATGGAAGAAGAATAGAGGGTTCCATCTTTTTTGATCAAGAATAGACCAGGCTCAGAAAACAGATCTGGCTCCTTGTCGCTTATCCCTTTAGAAAGGAAGAGTCCCCATTCCTTTGCTTTCTCTTTGGACATTCCATAACCCACGGGAACACTTTCAATACCCCATTCCTCGACAGTTTTCTTTGCTCTTTTCTCACTGTCCATACTTATGGCGACGACGTTAACGCCACGATCCGTGAACTTATCCAGATGGTCCTTCAAGCTCTCCAGTTGTTTTTTACAGACAGGACAGTGTAAACCGCGATAAAAAACGATCATGGTATACTTCTCAGGATCTTGTTTTTCCATCGACCATTTAGTATCGTTGATCAAATCAACTTCCAGTCCGGGTACTTTTTGTTGTGGTTTCATGTTTTTCTTTTCAAGATAAAATTCAAGTGGGCGTTATTTATTAAATTGAAGCTAATTAGCAGAATATTGAGGTTGGGTTCGCTTTCGCGAAAGCGAAATCCCCACATCACCCCTGCAAGACATCTATCCAAATCTCCTATCGACTATCTTTGAATTATGAATGAGAACCTAGAGGCTACCGGCGAAAATTTTTCCAGTGAAGAACGCGATATAGAACGTGCCTTAAGGCCCTTATCCTTTGATGATTTTGCTGGGCAAGACCAGATTCTAGAAAACTTAAAGGTATTTGTAGAGGCATCTAATCAACGTGGCGATGCGCTGGATCACACCCTTTTCCATGGTCCTCCTGGACTGGGAAAGACGACACTCGCACATATTCTGGCTGCAGAGCTGGGTGTGGGGATCAAGGTCACCTCTGGACCAGTGTTGGACAAACCCGGCGATCTTGCCGGCTTGTTGACTAATCTGGACGAGCGCGATGTACTTTTCATCGATGAGATACACCGGTTAAGTCCCATCGTGGAGGAATACCTGTACAGTGCCATGGAAGATTACAAGATCGATATCATGATTGAGACCGGTCCCAATGCACGCACGGTACAGATCAACCTAGCCCCCTTTACCTTGATAGGGGCCACTACTCGCAGTGGTTTATTGACCGCACCCATGCGCGCCAGGTTTGGTATTTCTTCTCGATTACAATATTATTCTACAGAATTGCTTTCCACCATCGTGGAGCGCAGCTCTGAAATACTACAAGTTCCCATTGAAATGGATGCGGCGATCGAGATCGCAGGCCGCAGTCGTGGAACACCACGCATCGCCAATGCCCTTTTACGCCGGGTTCGTGATTTTGCGCAGATCAAGGGCACTGGAAATATTGATCTAGACATTGCCCAGTTCTCACTCAAGGCATTGAATGTAGATGCCCATGGACTGGATGAAATGGATAATAAAATACTCACCACCATCATCGATAAGTTCAAAGGCGGTCCCGTAGGTATTACCACGCTCTCCACAGCAGTATCAGAAAGCGCCGAAACTATAGAAGAGGTCTACGAGCCCTTTTTGATCCAGCAGGGATTCATCATACGCACCCCCAGAGGCCGTGAGGTGACAGAGCACGCCTATAAACACCTAGGACGAACACCCAGCGCAAGGTCGGGCAGTCTTTTCGACCAAAATAGCTGATGCGCTCCATTCACAAAGTTTCTGCTTTTCGGTTTTTGTCCAGATCCCGACAAATCTATAAGGACCCGTTGCCCTTCCATCGGGAGAATTTCCAGAGATACGGCAACACCTTTAAAATCTCTCCGAAACCCGGATTGACCATCCATTTTACCTGCGATACAGAGGTCACCCAACACATCCTGCAAAAGAATCAGCGTAATTACCACAAATCCAGTTTACAAACGGAGGATCTGGGAAAATACATAGGTCATGGACTGCTCACGGCCAATGGAGAGGAATGGCGGGCAAACCGCAAGCTGGTGCAGCCCGCATTTTATAAAAAACAGTTGGTTACGCTAGTGGACTCCATGGAGCAAGTTATCCAGAAGGAGCTTTCCAGAATCGTTCCCGGTGAGCCGCTGGATATCCATGATATATTTAGCGATCTCGCTTTTAAGGTGGTTGCCCGCAGTCTGTTCTATCTGGAAGACATGGATGAGAAGATCGCCAGACTCCAATTCATTACAGAGCAGGCACAAAAAATGCTGATTAAGGAACTGAGGGTGCCCTGGATGCAATGGTATTTTGACCGCAGGTGGTTGTCTGGAAACTCCAGCATTGCCTATCACATGGAGTTGATCGACGAGGCGCGAGCTATTCTTCAGGATATCATCGACCACCGTAGAAATGACACAACAAATTATGGCGACTTGCTGGATATGCTATTGCAATCTACTTATGAGGACGGTTCCCACATGAGCGACCGCCAGTTGATTGATGAAATACTCGTGTTATTCATTGCTGGTCACGAGACGACTTCCAACGTTTTGACCTTTGCGGTTCAATTGCTCGCACAGCATCCCGATAAAGCAAGGTTGGTGCAGCGAGAAATAGATAATTTGCAGGGAGCTGATTTGATGGAGCACCTCAAAAATCTAGAATACACAAAACAGGTGCTGGAAGAAACCATGCGGTTGTACCCGCCCGCTTATGTAACAGATCGTGTTGCGGTAGAGGATGACGTTTGTGGGGATATAGAATTGAAAAAAGGCAGTATTTGGCTCATATCTTTCTTTGAAATGCACCGTCGTAAAGACCTTTGGGAACAGCCGGATGATTTTATTCCAGAGCGTTTTGAATCAGAAAAAAGAAAGAGTTATACAGATCACTATTTTCCATTTGGCGCCGGCCCACGCATGTGCATAGGCAACAACTTTGCGATGTTTGAAATGGCATTGGTACTCAAAAATATATTAAAAGGCTATGATCTAGAGTTGGTGGGAGATGTGATTGAGTACCATCCGCTGATCACGCTGCGGCCTAAGAATGCGCGGGTGGTTTTTAGGGAAAGGGAATGAAAACATTGTTTGAACCTTAACACGTCAGTTGGCGCGAGCGTCACGCTCGTGCGCCCACACAAATTTTTAAACTAGGATCCTAAATGCTGTATTCTAGTTTTTGTTTCTGGCAACAGTTGAGATTCACTACTGATTTTTTTCAATCAAAGTCAGGACACGAGCTAGAAGCTCGCGCCAACGAAGGAAGCACGAAAACTTGGTTCTGTTCAGATTTTAATTTTGTTCCGCTTTCGCGAAAGCGAACTTACCCACAGGCCCGCCTATTTTCTAGATCACTGTACCTCTTCAAATACAAAGAACTCCTTTAATCGCTACCTTTGTAGCCGCCCAAAAAGCATTTTATGAGCAGCAAATCCAGCCGAAGAAGAGAAGCATTGGTGTACCATGCAAAACCTACACCGGGTAAGATCAAGGTAGTGCCTACTAAAAAATACAGCAGCCAGCGCGACCTGTCGCTCGCCTACAGCCCGGGCGTGGCAGAACCTTGTCTGGAGATTGTCAAGGATCCGGCAAATGTCTATAAATACACTACTAAAGGAAACCTAGTTGCAGTCATTAGCAACGGTACGGCCGTTTTGGGGCTTGGCGACATAGGGCCGCTAGCCAGCAAGCCTGTGATGGAAGGTAAAGGACTGCTTTTCAAGATTTTTGCAGACTTGGATTGTTTTGATATTGAGGTGGACACAAAAAACATCGAGGAATTTATAGCTACCGTAAAGAATATCGCGCCCACTTTTGGCGGTATCAACCTAGAGGATATTAAGGCACCAGAAGCTTTTGAAATAGAGCGTCGTTTGAAGGAAGAACTGGACATTCCAGTCATGCACGACGATCAACATGGTACGGCGATTATTTCCAGCGCCGCATTATTGAACGCACTAGAGCTGGCCGGCAAGAACATCGAAGACGTCAAGATTATCGTTTCAGGTGCTGGTAGTGCCGCTATTTCCTGTACTTCCTTATATGTAAAGTTGGGTGCGCGAAAGGAAAACATCAAGATGTTTGACATTGATGGATTGATTACGACATCCAGAACAGACCTGGGTGCCATGCAAATGCAGTTTGCTACGGATAGGGAATCCATGTCCCTTGCTGAGGCTATGGAAGGCTCTGATGTTTTCTTGGGACTTTCTGCCGGGAACATCGTTTCTCAGGATATGGTACGGTCCATGAACAATGATCCCATCGTTTTTGCAATGGCAAACCCAACACCAGAGATCGATTATGATCTGGCCATGGCAGCGCGTGAAGACATCATTATGGCAACAGGCCGTAGCGACCATCCCAATCAAGTAAACAATGTACTGGGTTTCCCTTTCATTTTTAGAGGAGCGATGGATGTGCGAGCGACCATGATCAATGAAGAGATGAAGCTGGCCGCTACCTATGCGCTTGCAAATCTTGCTAAAGAACCCGTGCCAGAGCAAGTAAATATTGCTTATGGAGAGCTGAAGTTGAATTTTGGTCGGGACTATATCATCCCTAAGCCATTCGACCCACGATTGATTTCTACCATACCGCCAGCGGTAGCTAAGGCTGCTATGGAATCTGGGGTGGCTCAAGAACCTATTTCAGATTGGGAAAAATATGAGGAACAATTACTCAGCCGCATGGGCTCTGATAACAAGCTGGTACGACTCCTCCTCAACCGGGCAAGAATCAACCCAAAACGCATCGTATTTGCAGAGGCGGACAATATCGATGTTTTAAAAGCTGCTCAGATCGTCCTAGAGGAAGGTATTGGAACCCCCATACTTCTAGGAAGAAAAGATATTATTGAAGAAATGAAAAAGGAGTTGGAGTTCGACGAGCCATGTCTGATCATCGATCCCAAAACAGACGAAGAATCTGCTCGCAGGAACCGCTACGCACATGAGTTTTGGAAATTGCGACAACGTAAAGGCGTTACTGAATTTGATGCAGGGAAGACCTTACGGGAACGCAACTACTTTGCTGCCATGATGGTAAAAGTAGGAGATGCAGACGCTTTGATAACAGGTGTGGCGCAATCCTACCCGCGATCTGTACGACCCATGATGGAGATTATTGGAATGGCCCCAGGGGTAGAAAAGATTGCAACGACTAACTTGATGATCACAGACCGTGGACCGCTGTTTATATCAGATACCTCTATCAACATCAATCCAGATGCATTGGCACTTGCAAAAATTGCCCAAATGACCGGGAAGACCGCAGCGATGTTTGGGGTAGAGCCGGTTATTGCAATGATTTCCTATGCTAACTTTGGATCCAGCAAACACCCTAATGCTACTAAGGTTAGGGATGCGGTCAACTACCTGCACCAATATTATCCCAGCATTGTAGTCGATGGAGAGATTCAAACGGACTTTGCCTTGAATGCGAAGATGCTTCAGGAAAAATTCCCGTTCTCAAAACTGGCGGGTAAGAAAGTAAACACGCTCATCTTCCCTAACCTGGAAAGTGGCAACTCCACCTATAAACTTTTGAAGGAGTTGAGAGGCGTTGACTCTATAGGCCCTATCATGATGGGAATGCAAAAGCCCTGTCACATCCTGCAATTAGGAGCCAGCGTGGATGAAATTGTCAACATGGCGGCAGTCGCGGTGATCGACGCTCAGCAAAAGGAAAAAAGAGCTGCGGAACAATCGAACACCAGCATGACGGCAGACTAGTTTTATGGGAGGTCAACTACAAGGAGGACTTCATTTATTGATGACATCCTTGTTTTTATTTTGTTACATTTGGTCGATTGCAAATATCCTGTTAAATGATTGCTCAACTGCAAGGCCAACTGGTCGAGAAAAACCTTACTGATGTGATCATAGATTGCGCTGGTGTGGGCTATTTCGTGGAGATTTCCCTTCACACCTACTCACTCATTCCAGAAGGGGAACTCATCAAGTTATATACGTACTTATTGGTTCGTGAGGACGCACATCGACTTTTCGGGTTTGTAGAAAAAAGTGAACGTGAGGTCTTTAAGCTCTTGTTGACGGTTTCTGGGATAGGAGCAAACACGGCAAGAACCATGCTTTCCAGCCTGGATCCATCACAGATTGCTCAAGCAATTGCAAATGGAGACGTGCGTACCATTCAAAGTGTTAAAGGCATAGGTACCAAAACCGCACAACGTGTTATTCTGGATCTACGTGATAAAATCCTCCAGGTACTGGAAGATCCCCAAATTTCTGTACTACCAAGCAATAGAGGCCGGGAAGAGGCGTTATCTGCTTTAGAAACGCTGGGATACCTGCGCAAACAAGCTCAAAAAGTGGTCGATAAGATCCTTTCCAGCGAGCCTGATGCCAGTACAGAACAACTAATCAAGCAAGCACTTAAACAATTATAGGATTTGAGGTACGATTATATTAGCCTGATACGCAAGTATTTATATGTCGTAATGTGTGTAGTTGTTTTCGCTTTCGCGAAAGCGCAAGTACCACCCACAACACCACAGGATTCTACCCAGACCGGTTTTAAGGTAGGTAAACTTACTCTGCCGGACCCACCAAGCATTACCACATTGTACTTTTACGATCCAGATCTGGACCGCTATATTTTTTCCAGCCGATTCGCTCAATACAGGCTTCAATACCCGTTTACCTTAACCCGGGAAGAATATCAGGAGATGGTGATTAAGGAGCAAATACGCGATTACTTTCAAGAAAAATCAGCAACACTAGCTGGTAAAACCGCTGCAGATAAAGAAAAACAGAAAAATTTATTGCCTAACTTCTATGTGGATTCCAATTTGTTTGAGAGCATTTTTGGAGGCAATGAAATCTCTATCATACCGCAGGGAAACGTCGCCATTGATTTAGGACTTCTATACAATAAGACCGATAATCCCAGTTTCTCTCCCAGAAATCGTCAGAATTTGACTTTTGATTTTAACCAGCGTATCAATTTGAGCCTTTCAGGTACGGTAGGAACTCGTCTTAATGTAAATGCAAACTATGACACAGAAGGTACTTTTGACTTTCAAAACCAGATCAAACTCGATTACACACCCACAGAGGATGATATATTGCAAAGTATTGAGGTAGGTAACGTAAGCATGCCGCTCAATTCACAATTGATACGTGGTGCGCAAAGCCTTTTTGGGGTGAAGGCAGAGTTGCAATTTGGGAAAACGCGAGTTACAGGTGTTTTTTCAGAACAACAATCAGAATCGAGAACCGTGCAGGCGGAAGGTGGTGCTACGATCAACGACTTTGATTTTTTCTCCCTAGATTATGATGAGAACAGGCACTTTTTCCTAGCGCATTACTTTAGGGATACCTACGATCAAACACTGGCAAATTACCCGTTTCTTAATACCAATATACAGATTACCCGTGCCGAAGTCTGGATTACCAACCGTGGCAACCGTACGGAGGACGTTCGCAACCTGGTTGCTATCCAAGACATAGGAGAATCAGACCCAGAAAATATTGGACTGGATGCAGCACCCCCTGGATTTATCAACGCAGCACCAGGTAGTTTTCCTAGCAACCGCAATAATGACTTTAACCCTGTCGCGATCAATTCTGGTGGAGAAACCGTGTTGAACCGTCGCATACGTGATATAGCTACCGTAGAACAAGGGTTTGGAAATGTGCAAGTGAATGAAGGCTTTGATTACGTCACCCTAGAAAACGCCCGTCAACTCAATCCTAATGAATATAAATTAAACCCGCAGTTAGGATATATTTCCCTCAATCAACGGTTGAATAATGATGAAGTAGTCGCTGTCGCTTTTCAATATACGGTAGGCGGTCAGGTTTTTCAAGTAGGAGAATTTGCAAACGACGGTATCACCGCTACTGAGGTCAATCAAAATTCCAACTCGACTCAACAAGTCGTTACCAACCAAAACCTAGTGGTTAAATTGCTCAAGGGCAATTTGACTAATGTTGCTGAGCCTGTCTGGGACTTGATGATGAAAAATATCTACAACCTGGGTGGCAGCCGCTTGTCACAGGAAGATTTTAAATTGAACATCTTCTATCAATACCCACCAGAACTGAATTACCTCACTGCGGCACCCGGCACCTTAGCAAATCCAGCGGTACCCTTGCCACCAGATGTAGATCAAACTACCTTGATACGCGTTTTCAATCTAGATCGATTGAATAAACAATTGGACCCTCAACCTTCTGGTGACGGTTTCTTTGACTTTGTACCTGGAGTTACCATAGACCCTGAATCTGGAAGAATCATATTTACAACCGTAGAGCCTTTTGGGAAACACCTCTTTGATGAGCTGGACAATACACCTACTGGAGGCACAGAGGATTATCAGGATCCAACTACCTACAATGCTAACCAGGCGCAGTATGTCTATAGGGAAATGTACCGCACTACAAAGGCACAGGCGCTGCAAGATGCGGAGAAAAACAAATACCTTATCAAGGGAGAATATAAATCCACGGGTCAGCAAGGGATTCCTATAGGTGGATTTAATGTTCCTCGTGGATCAGTAACGGTAACCGCTGGAGGTAGGACCTTACAGGAAGGAATCGACTATACCGTAGATTACGTGAGAAATATTGTGATCATCCTGGATCAAGCCTTGCTCAACTCTAATACCCCCATTCAAGTCTCTACAGAGAATAACTCCACTTTCAACCAGCAGACGAAGCGTTTCACGGGAATCAATGTGGAACATCAGTTCAGTAAAGACCTGATCGTAGGAGGAACCTTCCTCAACCTCAAGGAAAGACCCATTACCCAAAAGTCCACCTATGGGACAGAGCCCATCAACAACACCATCCTGGGAGCCAATTTTCTCTACAATACAGAACTTCCATTCCTAACCCGACTGGTCAACAGGTTGCCCAACATCGACACAGACGTCATGTCCAACCTTTCCTTGAGAGGAGAAGCTGCTTACCTGTTTCCGGGATCGCCAGACAGCGATAATTTTGAAGGAAGGGCAGCTGCTTATGTGGATGATTTTGAAGGATCCCAAACGTCCATTGACATACTTTCCCCAGTGAGCTGGAACCTGGCAAGTACGCCGGTAGCTTTTGAAGGTGCAGGCAGCCCAACCAACCCGTTAGCTTATAACTACACCCGAGGCAGACTCGCCTGGTATACCATTGACCCTATATTTTACGGGAACCAGCGTCCTGCGGGAATAACAGATGCTGACGTTTCTGAATACCGTACCAGACGGGTGTTTATTGATGAGATATTCCCTCAGGTAGATATTCAACAAGGCCAGACACAAGTCATCAATACCTTAGATCTGTCATTTTATCCGGCGGAGCGTGGCTCTTACAATTACAACCCAGCAGCTGCCGGCAACAACCCATTGCCTAATCCTAAGGACAACTGGGGAGGTATCACCCGTACCTTCCAGAGTACAGATTTTGAACAAACGAATGTGGAGTATATCCAGTTTTGGGTAATGGATCCTTTCTTATACGAACCCACTAACAATGGTGGAACTATTTCCCTGAACTTGGGAAGTATTTCTGAGGATATTTTAAAGGACAATCGCAAGCAATACGAGAATGGGTTGCCGGATGATGGGGGTACTGACTTGACGGTTCCTACTGCTTTTGGAAAGGTTCCCTTGAATCAGTCCTTGATCTACGCTTTTGACACAGAGGGTCAAGAACGTGCGAATCAAGACATAGGCTTGGACGGATACAGTGATGTGGAAGAAAACCGAGATTTTCCAGAATTCGGTCCAGAAGATCCTGCAGCAGATAACTATGAGTACTATCTAGCGGCCAGTGGTGATGTTGTCGAACGCTACAAGCGTTATAACAATACACAGGGGAACTCACCCACAAATGTTACTCAGACCAACCGTGGCTCTACCACCGTGCCAGATGTGGAAGACATCAACCGTGACAACACGATGAATACTATCGATAGCTACTTTGAGTATGATATTGATATTTTTCCCGGGATGGATGTGGGGAATAATCCTTACATCACGGACTCTAGGTTATTAAATACGACCTTGCCTAATGGATCTACCATTGAAACCCGTTGGGTACAATTCCGCGTGCCATTGAATGATCCCACTCGCGAGGCGATTGGTGGAATCAATGATTTTAGAGCGATACGATTTATGAGAATGTATCTTTCCGACTTTGAGGAGGATACTTTCTTGAGATTCGGTGCTTTAGATCTGGTGCGAGGTGATTATAGAAGATATACCGCATCGCTAGATGAGAATGATCCCAACGTAGATAATGACGCAACGACCTTTGAAGTACAGGCAGTGAATATTGAAAATAACGATGCTCGTACACCTATACCTTATCGATTGCCTCCTGGTGTAATCCGTGAAGAATTGCGCACACAAAATCAGAACATTCGTCAAAACGAGCAATCACTTTCCTTGAGGGTAGAAGATCTAGAAGCTTTTGACAGTAGAGCTGTCTTCAAAAACATACGCATTGATATGCGACAGTATGAAAGTCTGCAAATGTTTGTGCATGCGGAATCCTTGCCTAATAAGGACCCACTTTCAGATGGCGAACTAGAAGCATTCATTCGTATAGGGATCGATTTTACAAATAATTATTACGAGATCCGACTGCCATTGACACCCACGCCATTTGGGACCACAACACCCTCTGAGATTTGGCCGGATGCCAACGAGTTTGACATAGACCTGTCCTTGTTGCAGGAAATAAAATCCAGAGTTTTAGGCAACCCATCGCTGGTGAGCAGTGAGGTCAACTTTTTCAACCAGGTAGATTTAGATCCAGATTCTGGTGGTGAGCCCAATCAACAGATCTACGGTATCAAAGGGAATCCAAATTTTGGCGACGTGCGCGCCATTATGTTAGGTGTTCGCAATAGTGGTAAAAGTACCATAGGTGGTGAGGTATGGTTCAATGAGTTGCGCCTTTCTGGCTTGAAGAATCAAGGAGGTTATGCAGCAGTAATGAACCTAGATGCAAATATCGCAGATTTTGCAGCGATTAGTGCTAATGGCCGTAGGAGCACCGTAGGTTTTGGAGCTATTGAGCAAGGCCCTAACGAGCGCAGCCGTGAGAATGTCACTCAATATGATGTGACCACCAGCTTAGGAATAGGACAGTTGTTTCCTAAAAAATGGGGGCTGAACATACCGTTTTCCTATAGGATAGAGGAAGAAACGGTCACGCCACAATACGACCCGCAATTTGAAGATATAGAGCTGGATACCCGACTGGCAAATGCCACCAGTGATTCAGAGCGTGCGGCGATCAGGGAACAGTCTGAGGATTATACCATGCGCCAAAGCATCAACCTCATAGGCGTTGGTAAAGACCGTACCGGTGAAAGCAAGCCCATGCCCTACGACATCGAGAACTTCATCTTCTCTGGATCCTACAATCAAACAGACCAACGTAATTTTGAGATCGAGCAATTCAAGAATCAAGCGGTTAATGTAAATGCCACGTACAACTATGCCTTTCCAGAATTTGAGGTAGAGCCTTTTATCAAGGCAGACACGACCCTGGCGGGTGACTACTTTAAGTTCATAAGGGACATTAACTTTAATTTGTTGCCCAATAACTTTACCGCTAGCGGTTCTGTTATACGACAGTTTAACAAACAAACTTTTAGGGACCTGCAGTTGGATACAAATCCAGTAGACCTTGATGGTGATGGCATTCCAGATGCGCAAAACATTGCCATTGCTCCCTTGACCAATCGCAATTTCACCCTAGGAAACCGGTATGCAATCACTTGGGATTTGACTAAATCACTCAACCTCAATATTTCAGCTAACAACGACCGTGTGGTACGCAGTTATATTGACAATGAGGACAGCACGATTGATGAGACTTATACGCTTTGGAGCAATTTCTTGGACGAGGGGATTCCAGACTCCCATACACAGCAATTAAAAGCGACCTATCAAATACCACTGGACAAGTTTCCTTTCCTCGCTTTCGCGAAAGCGACCTACACCTACACCGCAGACTTTAACTGGCAACGTAATTCCCAGCAGTTCCAGCAATTGGAAGGCATCCCAAACTTAGGCAACAGTGTCCAAAATGCGAACACCCATCGCATCAATGGGAACCTGGACTTGAGCAAACTCTACACATATGTAGGGCTGGAAAAGAAAAAATTTGGTGCTGCAGCCCGGAAGGAAACGCAACAACGGTCCAGGAGCAGGTCGAGAAGCCGTTTGCCTAGAGCAGATGAGGAAAATGGGCAGATAGCGCCTAATGAAACCCAGGAAGAAGTCAAAATTCCTAAGGATAACTTTGCTAATAGGACCTATAACACCTTCATTGGTTTAGTAACTTCAGTGAAGCGCGCAACAATCAATTATGAAGAAAATAACGGGATATTTTTACCCGGATACACGCCTAGCGTTGGATTCATAGGAACACTAAAACCTACTACCGGGTTTACCTTTGGCAGCCAGGCAGAAATACGGGATCTGGCCGCCAGAAATGGCTGGTTGACGCTCTATCAGGATTTCAACGAGCAATATACGGAAGTTGAGCGCAAAAAATTAGGGATCAACTTTAGTGTGGACCTATTGCCGGACCTCAAAATTGACTTGATTTCTAACCGGGAGTATCAAGAGACTTTTACAGAAAACTACCGGGTGAATCCTGATGATTTGGGTTATCAATCCTTGACTTCGCAGACTTTTGGAAATTTTGCGATCTCTACGATCATGATAGGTACGGCATTCAATAACAGTTCTATTGACAACTCGCAAATATTCAATGACTTTAGGTCCAATCGATTGGAAATAGCCAACCGGTTAGCGCGCAATTTTTACGGCGGCACTGATTTTTCAAGAGATGAAAACGGGTACCCAAACGGTTTCAGCCGCAATAGTCAAACGGTGTTGCTTCCCGCCTTTTTATCTGCCTATGAGGGTCGTGATCCTAATGATCAGAAACGAAGCGCATTCAAGGATGTCCCTTTGCCCAATTGGGATGTGAAGTACACGGGATTGATGAGGTTAAAGTGGTTCCAGAAAAGATTTAAGAGATTCTCCCTACAGCATGGTTATAGGTCTGACTATACCATTAATAGATTCCAGACAAACCTCGACTTTGCAGCTGGTAATGGGTCGCTGTCCTATGAACAACAGAGCCAGCAGAGCTTGAATCAAAATGGGGATTTCAAACCTACAGACCTGTTTTTCAATATCAATCTAGTAGAGCGCTTCACGCCATTGATCAAAGTGGACTTTGAGATGAAGAATTCACTTTCCATAGCCGCAGAACTTAAAAAGGACAGGGCCATTTCTTTGAGTTTTGACAATAACCTATTGACAGAAATTAGTGGTAATGAACTGGTGTTGGGAGTCGGTTATCGCATCAAGGATGTTCCGTTCCGTACCAATTTTAGTGGGAGAAGTCAAGTGATCAAAAGCGATTTAAATTTGAGGCTCGATGGATCTGTTCGGGATAATGTGACCATCATTAGGTATTTGGACCTGGAAAACAGTCAAGCAACTGCGGGTCAAACCATCTATGGCGCTAAATTCACTGCAGAATATGCACTAAGTAGGGCCTTCCAAGCCTTATTCTACTACGATCATTCCTTCTCTAAGTTTGCCATTTCTACGGCCTTCCCGCAAACTACGATTAGAAGCGGAGTTACTTTAAGATATACCTTTGGTAATTAATCCTTCTCAAAGCACATATTAGAAGGTATTTTTCTAAATTTACCCTCTTTTAAAACACACTATGAATATCCCGGCAGAATTAAAATATACCAAAGATCACGAATGGATCAAGATTGATGGAGATACCGCAACAGTAGGAATCACGGACTTCGCACAAGGCGAGTTGGGTGATATCGTTTATGTAGAGGTAGAAACCGTTGATGAAACACTAGATCAAGAAGAAATTTTTGGTACTGTGGAAGCGGTTAAAACCGTTTCTGATTTGTTTTTGCCTTTATCGGGTGAAATCATTGAATTCAATGAAAAATTAGAAGATGAACCAGAGTTGGTCAACACAGATCCCTATGGGGACGGTTGGATGATCAAAATAAAATTTAGTGATTCCTCACAAATTGATAGCCTGCTCACTGCAGCGGCTTACCAAGAACTGGTGGCTTAAATGCGGAAACTTCTATACTGGATAGCGCCTTTCTATACACTTTTTGTGGCATATGGCTCGCTGGCAGATAGACCGCCTCTACCAGAACTTTCATTTGCTAATATTGACAAGGTATATCATTGCCTGGGCTATATAGTGATGATGACGGTCTGGTATTTATTTTTTTACCACAGGTTTTTAGAACGGCAGGTGCATTTTAAGTATCGTCTATCCACGATTCTTTCCAGCTGGTCTACCACGATTGCCGTAGCAGCCGCAGCGTTTTCCTTTACTATTGGAGGGTTAATAGAGTTGGGTCAAGGCTATTTCTCTGAATACCGCACTATGGATGCTTATGACATGCTCGCAAATACCGCTGGCATTATTATTGCAACTGTTTTGTTGTGGATCACTTCAAAATTAATTTCAAGTAGATATTGAAATTTATCTTTTATTTGAACCAGTATTTACATACTTTTAGCCTTTAAAGAAATCCTATCATGGAAGTAAAAAAATCAGAGAAAGCAGACTTGCGTAAGAACATCACATTATATGCCCTTATGGGCCTAGCCTTTATGTTGTTGTTGTCTTGGCAAGGTTTGGAATTCGAATCCAAAGAAGTAGAGACTCAAGAAATATTTAAAGAGGTGGCAATGGATGTCCCAGACGAGGACATTCCAATCACACAGATGCTAAACACTCCACCACCACCGCCACCACCGCCACCAGCGCCTGAGGTGATTGAGATTGTAAAGGATGAGGTAGAAATTGAGGAAGTTCTCATAGAAACCACTGAAACCACTGAGGAGGAAAAAATTGTTGAAGTTGCAGAAGTTGCTGAAGAAGTGGGTGTGGCAGAAGTAATAGCAGACGTTCCTTTTGCAATTATTGAAAACGTACCTGTATATCCAGGTTGTGAGAAAGAAACCAATAATGCAGACCGTAAAAAGTGCATGCAGGAAAAAATTGATAGATTCGTAAACAAGAATTTTAATACAGGTCTTGCTAATGAATTGGGATTGTCCGGTAGACAGACCATTCAAGTACAGTTCAAGATTGACAAGAACGGTAACGTAGCAAGTATTGTGTCTAGAGCAAAAGATCCTAAACTACAAGCGGAAGCGGCTCGTGTACTCAACAAGCTTCCTAAAATGATTCCAGGTAAGCAACGCAATAAGCCGGTAGGAGTAATTTATGGTATGCCAATTATCTTTGAAGTACAAGACTAAATAGCAGGCCCTTACAACTAACAAAGCGCTCCATAATTTCTGGAGCGCTTTTTTTATGGTATGTTTCTTGAGAATGGGTTTATATAACATAAAACCATTTATCATGAGAAATCTCAACACGGATGGTGATGCTGCAACATCGCCTAACGACCTAAGAGCCGATAAGAAGTCGGTCAATGTCAAAGCCAATACATTCCTTAACTTCCTATTAGGTGTAGCCGCGGCTATATTGGTGGCCTTTGTGATCATTGAACTACAAACACCAATTAGGGAACACTCGTTCGCCATGTCCTCGAAAGATGATATAGCGATAGAAGTGAACATGGACAAGTATAGAATTGAAAAACCAGCGCCCAAGGAACAACCCTCAAAGCCAAAAAAGGTAACTCCATCAGAGCCTATAAAAAAAGTAGATCCCAATAAGCAGCCGGTGATCATCGATGATGAACAACCAGATCCCGTTCAAGATCCACAGCCCGCGGCTCCTGTGGAGGAACCTACAGATGGCAAACCTACCTCTGACCAGCCCACGAAAAATACAAAGCCTGCTTCTCCTGATAACTACAACATGCTTTCAGTCTCTGAAGTCCCCCTGTTTCCCGGCTGTAGCGCAGGTTTAGATAGCGAGGAGCGCATTTCTTGCCTTAATGAAAAAATGCAGCGATACATACAGCGCAAATTTGACTTAAGTCTTGCTAATGCCACGGAAGGAAAAGATCTGGTAACCATTACAGTAGTGTTTACTATAGGCATTGATGGACGCCCAAAAGACATTCAAGTGCGCGCTCCCAATGCAGTCTTAGAAAAAGAAGCACGTCGATTGATCTCTGGACTGCCAGAAATGAAGCCCGGTAAATACAATGGGGCAGCCGTGAATACCACCTATGCGCTGCCCATTAGGTTCAAGATTCAATAGCCGTTAATTCTACAATCTCAAATGCCCGCGACAATGTCGCGGGCATTTTTACGTTCCACAAGTGAAATCCAGTATATTTAGCCCTGATTACCTTACGTCTATGAGAATGAAGTTGGCCTTGATGGCATTGTTTTGTGGTTCCCTAGCCACCGCGCAGACGGATATCGAACAGTTTCCTAGATTTTCTAACTGCCCAAACCTAGTTGATGCAGCCTTGGCAAATTGTTTTTACGATCAATTATATCAAGAGTTTTACAAGGTATATACGCATCCTTCTAGTAGTGATAACAGTACTCAAGCCACGATACGTTTTGAGGTGGATAAGAACGGGAAATTTGTTCCGGTGCTTTTTGATGCAAGATCGATAGAGGTAAAGGAAGCCTTGAACAGCGCATTTGCCGCACTACCCGTTATTGATCCCGCGACCTACAACAGCACTCCTACTTTTATGCAGTTTGTGGTGAGTTTTCAGGTGCCCATGAAGAACGGCGGCTCTTTTATGCAGCTGGACGGTGAAAAGAATAATGACTATCAGGAGCAGGAAGACCTGTTAGAGCTCGCTTTCGCGAAAGCGAACAACGATTACGACAAGATCCTATCAGACGGCTACAATGGACAGGAGTTGAAGTCCCATACCTTAATCCCATTTTCCTACCAAAGGTACCACAGGTACGAGGCCGCAATGAACCGAATAGGCAGCAACGCTCATACTGCTGTAAAGCCTTATTCCTTTGATTATGTGAGCAACTATTTTGATCTGGAATCAGAACGGTCCAGCCTTTTAAAGGATACAGAAAGCTGGCTAGGGCGCAAACTTTGGAACGAGCATCTTTTTGAGGTAGCTGGCAAGGACTATTGGTTCGTGGTTGATCCAGGGGTAGACTTACAATTGGGCAAGGATACTGGCGAGAACGTGAATACATTCAACAATACCCGACTGGTGGCAGTCAGCGGTGGGATAGGAAGGCAACTTACCTTTGGAGCCACCATCCAGGAATCCCAAGGTAGGTTTGCGGCCTATTTCAATAGGGAGATTACCCAGCGCGCGCCAGACGGTGGTAATCCAGGAGTCGTTCCTGGACGAGGGATTGCTGAGGATGGTGGCGAAAACATATACGATTACCCGGTTGCCACTGGTTATATAAATTATAAACCCAGCACCTATTTTAACCTACAACTGGGGCACGGGCAACACTTTATAGGGGATGGCTATCGATCGTTGGTATTGAGTGACAACTCCCAACCTTTCCCTTATGTAAAGGTAAATGCAAAATTCTGGAAACTGGACTACACGGTGCTCTACACATCCTTGAGAGACGTCAGACCAGAGGTAACTGCAGATGATTCCTTCCGTACTAAATACATGGCACATCACTATTTGAGTTGGAATGCTACAAAGCGCTTGACACTGGGCTTTTTTGAGAGTGTATTGTGGCAGGATGATAATGGTCGTGGGTTTGACTTCAATTATTTGAATCCAGTAATATTTTATCAAACGGTAGAACTGGAGACCGGATCCCGTGGCGGTAATGCATTGCTGGGGGCAACCATTAAGTATAAATTAAGCGACCAGTTGACGGCCTATGGGCAATTGGTGCTGGATGAATTCTCTAGTGAATCCGTAATCAGTGGTAACGGTAGTTTTCAAAACAAGAGTGCCTATCAGTTAGGTCTCAAATACCAGAATGCCTTCCAGGTTCCCAACCTGATGTTGCAGGCAGAATATAACCGGGTGCGGCCTTACACCTACAGCCATAATACGGTAGTGCTCAATTATGGAAATACCAATCAGGCACTGGCACATCCTTGGGGCGCCAGTTTCTATGAAGCAATTATCATTGCTAGATACACAAAAGACCGCTGGTATGGAATTGCCAAGGGGATTACTGGTAAACGAGGTTTTGACATACTTTCCAATGGTGATAATGCCTACTATGGCGGTAACATCTATAGGTCTGAAGACGACCGTATCGCTGATAACGGCAATGAGGTGGCACAAGGAAATACGGCCGCATTCTTTTATGGAGAATTGGAAGCGGGTTATGTGATCAATCCCGCCAGTAATCTAAAGGTATATGGACAATTCATTTATAGAAATATAGATCCAGAAGTTAACAATGCCGTAGTTCAGGACGCGACCACGACCTGGTTCAACTTTGGAATACGTACAGATATCATGAACTGGAGTTTTGATCGATAGTCAGTTTTAGGAATTGGGTAACACTACCGGTTCATAGAAACTATTATTTTTAGGTTTCAGTTTCAGTTTCAGTTTCAACTTCAATTTCAGTCATGATAGGATACTACATCATCGCGGGACTGGTCTTCTTGATCAGTGCTTATGTAAGCAATAAGCTTAAGTCAAAATTCAAGACTTATTCACAGATCCATTTGAAAAATGGAATGACTGGAGAACAGATCGCAAAAAAAATGTTGAGTGACCACGGTATCACAGATGTCAAAGTCATCTCTGTAAAAGGACAATTGACAGATCACTACAATCCTGCTAACAAGACGGTAAACTTGAGTGAGCCAGTTTTTTCCCAGCAAAATGCCGCTGCGGCAGCGGTTGCCGCCCATGAATGTGGCCATGCCGTCCAGCATGCCAAAGCCTATGCCTGGCTGGGGATGCGCTCTAAGCTGGTGCCCGTGGTGAGCATCGCTTCCAAATATTCCCAGTGGGTATTGATAGGGGGCCTTGCCCTGGCGGCGAGTAGCGTTTTTGGCAATTACATCCTGTTGCTGGGGATCATCATGTACGGCATGGGAACGCTGTTTGCGTTCATTACGTTACCGGTAGAATATGATGCCAGCAACCGTGCACTGGCCTGGCTAGAAAATGAAAGCATGCTTACCCAGCAAGAGCATGACGGTGCCAGTGATGCTTTAAAATGGGCCGCAAGAACCTACCTGGTCGCTGCGATAGGTTCATTGGCCACCTTGCTATATTTTTTATCCATATTCCTGCGCCGTCGTTAACGATGTAGAGCGTTGTAACCCAGGTAGTCTGTTTCGCTTTCGCGGAAGCGAATACCGTACGACTCCAGTTCTTCTAAAATAGGTTGGTACACTTCCTTGAGAATTGGGATTTGCACACCATAAGTTTTGATTTGGCCGTTGAGAATGCGCAGAGTTGCCATCGCTACTGGCAGTCCTACCGTTTTGGCCATAGCCGTTTGTCGGTCGCCATCGCCCAGACAGACCATGGTACTATCGATCTGTTTTTGCTCACCTTCCAGCTCATAGCCAAATTTGTGATACATCACGATCATATCTTTCTCTCCAGGTTCTAAAGTCCACTTATCTTCCAGAATCTTTTGCAACGCCTGTGCTGGTGTTGCGTTTTTGATTCCTATTTTTTTCTGTCCATTGAACAGGTTGAGTTCAAGAAGCTTATTCCACATAATATCATCTTGATCGATCCTAAGCTCCAAGCGCATTTTAAGTTCCACACTGTCCGTGGGTGAGTAGGGAAGAAAGCTGTTGACAAACTCACGATAGCTCATGTTTTCAGAATCGTCCATTTCATAGGTGTCGTCCGTCATGCCCAGTTGTACGAACATGTTCCAAGCCTTACTAAAACCTACCCGACGCATGGTACCGCGATACAAAGTCAACACATCCTTCAAGCCATAAACCTCTTTGTATTTTAGGCTGTTCCTGTTAGCAAGCGCTTCAAACCTTCCATAACCTTCCACATCCAGAAATTCTGTCCTGCGGAAGAGTCGATGGTAGGGAATGTATTTGAATTTTCCTTCTTGGATAAATTTAGCAGCACCGCCCTGTCCAGCGGTCACTACATTGCGAGGGTTCCAGGTGAATTTATAGTTCCATAAGTTGTCATCGTTTTCTGGTGCTACTAATCCTCCAGTAAAAGATTCAAAAAGCAGCACTTTACCGCCATTAGCACGTATGCGATCAATGACGTGCATAGCGCTCATGTGATCTACTCCAGGATCAACGCCTATCTCATTCATGAAAACAAGTTTCTTTTTTTGAGCTTCTGCATGCAGTTCTTCCATTTCTGGGCTTACATAGCTGGCGGTGACCAGATTCTTTTCTAATGCTACGCAATCTCTAGCGACTTCTATATGAAATCTAGCCGGTAGCATGGAAACCACTATATCTGCCTTTTTTAGATATTTAAGGCGTTCTGCTTTATTGAAAACGTCCAACTCAACGGCTGTCGCGCTATCGTGACCATTGCATAGATTTTGAGCCTGCGATAGTTCTTTGTCGGCAATGGTGAGTTGTAACTTTTCTGTTTCTGATTTTTTTAAAAGATAGTCTACCAGTACTCCTGTGGATTTTCCAGCACCTATAATCAGTATGTGTCGCATGTGTATTGTAATTTTAGGCCAAGTTAGAATTCTCCAATTAAAAAATGTGTGATATGGAAAAGAAGTTATTGATTACCGGTAGTATTTTCATGTTGATGGGAGTTGTTTTAGGGGCTATGGCAGCACATGCCTTGGAAAACTATTTGGATGCAGACCAATTGGACAGCTTTCAAACCGGTGTTCGTTATCAAATCTATCACGGTCTGGCGCTGCTTCTGTTTTCTCAAGTGAAAATCCTCTCTGATTCATCGTTGAAGATTATTTGGTGGTTGTTTTTAATAGGTAGTATCTTATTTTCTTTTAGCATTTTTTTGTTAACTACATCGGGAATTACAGGTTTGGAACTTCGTTTTTTAGGGCCACTAACGCCAGTAGGCGGGCTATTGCTTATTTCTGGATGGGGGTTTACCATTTTCAAAATATCTTCATATAAATGCTAGAATAGTTGGTAAACAGCTATTAAGATTTCTATTTTTGTAGGATAACTTGAATTACATCTCAATTATGGGCTCAAAAACTTTAGAAGCGCAATCGATTTCGTTAGAAAAATTTGGAATTAAAAATTCTAAGATCAATTACCAATTAACTCCTGAAGAATTACAGCGGTTGACTGTAAAATCCTATGGAGGACAAGAGACTGCAAATGGCACTCTAGCTGTCCACACAGGAGAGTTTACGGGACGATCGCCTCTAGATCGCTTCATTGTGAAAGATTCAGTTACAGAGGATGAAGTATGGTGGGGAAACATCAACATCCCTTTCAATAAAAAAGATTTTGATAACCTACTGGTGCGAGTGACAGACTACCTGGATGGAAAAGAGCTTTTTGTTAGAGACGCCTATGCTTGTTCCCACAAAGACTATCGTTTGAACCTACGGGTCATCAATGAATACCCGTGGTCCAACATGTTTTCTTATAACATGTTTTTAAGACCCACCGAGAAAGAGCTGGAATCCTTTGATCCAGAATGGACGATCATCAACGCTCCAGGATTTAAGGCAGACCCTACAATCGACCGTACCCGTCAGCACAACTTTGCCATTTTGAACTTCAAGGATAAAATCGCATTGATAGGAGGTACAGGTTATACGGGTGAGATCAAAAAAGGTATTTTCAGTGCCTTAAACTTTATACTACCTGTAGATAAAAATACCCTGCCCATGCACTGTAGCGCTAACGTTGGGAAAGATGGCACTACCGCTATTTTCTTCGGTTTGAGCGGGACTGGTAAAACGACACTTTCTACAGATTCTCAACGGGAGTTGATAGGTGATGATGAACATGGATGGACGGCAGACGATGAGATCTTCAATTTTGAAGGTGGGTGTTATGCAAAAGTGATCAATCTGAGTGAGGAGCAAGAGCCAGAAATTTTCAATGCCATCAAGCCAGGTGCGATATTGGAAAATGTGGTTTTGAGGGAAGATAAAAAAGTGGATTTTGAAGATATCAGCATCACACAAAACACCCGTGTGAGTTATCCTATTTACCACATAGATAATATCAAGGAACCATCCATAGGTACCAACCCTAAGAACATTTTCTTTTTGACGGCAGATGCCTTCGGCGTTTTGCCTCCTATTTCAAAATTGACACCAGGTCAGGCAGCGTATCATTTTATTAGTGGTTATACGGCCAAGGTCGCAGGGACTGAGGCTGGAGTTACAGAGCCAGTACCTAGTTTTTCAGCTTGTTTTGGTGCGCCATTCATGCCATTGCACCCAGTAAGGTATGCAGAAATGCTCAGCAATAAGATGCGCGATGCTGGTGTGACCGTATGGTTAGTCAATACAGGATGGACCGGTGGTCCTTATGGAGTAGGGAAGCGCATGCCGCTCAAATACACACGAGCCATGATTGCCGCTGCACTGGACGGCTCTTTAGAAGCTGCTAATAAGGACAGCTACCACGTGCACTCCATGTTTGGAGTACGCCAGCCACGCACTTGTCCCAATGTCCCTACAGAGGTATTGAGTCCTCGTAAATCATGGAACAACGATAAAGGCTATTATGAAACAGCTGGTAAGTTGACCACATTCTTTCGGGAAAACTTTAAAAAGTACGAGGCGCAAGCCACACCAGAGATCATCGCTGGCGGCCCGCTCAAATAGGGCTTTACGACTAGATTCAAAAAACGTCCCGAATTGAAATTCGGGACGTTTTTGTTTGTGGTGGGTTCGCTTTCGCGAAAGCGAACTTATTTTAGGAATCCATCGCCTTGATATAATTTTCAATGGCCATGGTCATCGATGGGGACTCTGGCGTTGGTGCCTGGATATCGATACGCAAGCCTCTCTCCTTTGCTGCCTGACTGGTCGTGTTGCCGTAGACTGCAATCCTGGTCTGATCCTGAACAAATTCTGGAAAATTTTGAAATAAAGAGTCGATCCCACTAGGACTGAAAAATACAAGTACGTCGTACTTGACATCTGCAAGGTCAGAAAGATCACTGATGACTGTTTTAAAGAAAATGGCACTCTTCCATTTGATCCCAAGACTATCAAGTTCTTCAGGAACTAGATCCTTAAGCTTGTCTGTGTTGGGCAATAGAAAACTCTCGTTCTTATGCTTTTTGATCAATGGAATCAGTTCTGAAAACGAACGTTTACCTACGTAAATCTTACGTTTTCTATAGACGACATACTTTTGAAGGTAATAGGCCACTGCCTCGCTTTGGCAAAAGTATTTAAGGGTATCTGGTATCTTGAATCGCATCTCCTCTGCCACCCTAAAAAAGTGGTCCACACTGTTGCGGCTGGTAAGGATGATTGCGGTGTATTTTGTGAGATCTACCTTTTGTTCACGAACCTCTTTGGCAGATACACCTTCCACATGAATAAAGGAGCGGAAATCTATCTTGACCTTCGTCCGATCGACCAGACTCTGGTAAGGTGAATTTTCCATTTTAGGTTCAGGTTGGGAAACTAAAATCGTTTTCACTTTCATACGGTAGTTTTCTTTATTTGGCAGGGTCTCACGAGGTAAAATACTTATACAAAAGCAAATAAGGCGCGATTTCCAGCGTGCAAAGATATAAAATAAAATAGAACAGTGATGGACCTAATATTTTACGATGGCTATAAATGAGAATTAAATGGTATAAAAACAGAAATACTACTACAACGATGCAGATGCCGTAAATTAGTGTTGGTTCATCTGGGAAGACGTAAAACAGGAATGCATTTACTGCTAGAAACGCAATACTAAAGGCTGCTCTATATAAATTGCGTTGATGATCAATTAAAAGCACCACTTCATCAAAATTTCCTATGGTCGCGATAAGCTTTGACAAATAATGGCGGAAGAGCAGAAAAGCCCCAACTATAGTAAGAATGAGTAGGAAATCCGTGAAACCAGCTTGAGCTTCCACACGAATCAGGTATAATTTGAAGAGCATCAAGGAAATCCCTATCGTATAGATGATAATTCCCGTTTGCTGCAGCAGGTAATAATTGTCGATACGGTCATCCCTGGTGATCTTGATAAATCTAGAGCTGGTATAGACACTTAAAAACTCTGTAAAGGAAATTCGGGAAAGCTGGCGCACACCAGCTAGGACAAGTAGACTGGCAAAAAGAATGACACTGATCCAGTCCCAAGTTTCTGCGATACGATTGATAGCCTCCATAAGGTCGTAAAAATAAGTGGATTTAACGAACACTTGAGAGTCAGCACCATTAATTCCTTATTTTTGCGAGCTCTATGGAGCACACTTTAGTCATCATTCCTACCTACAAGGAACGCGAGAACATCAAATTGATGATTGATGCGGTTTTAGGCGATTATCCGCAGATTCATATGCTCGTGGTGGACGATAATTCACCAGACGGGACTGCAGGTTTGGTAAAGGAAAAAATGGAGGAATATCCGGACCGGCTTTTTATAGAAGAGCGTTTGAAAAAACAAGGGCTGGGAAGCGCTTATATTCATGGCTTCAAATGGGCGTTGAACAGGGATTATGAATACGTTTTTGAAATGGACGCAGATTTTTCCCACAATCCTGCAGATATCCCTTTGTTGCACGAGGCCTGTAACGTTCATGGTGCAGATCTGGCCATAGGCAGTAGGTATGTAAAAGGAGTGAATGTGGTCAACTGGCCTATGTCTAGGGTCCTGTTGTCCTATGGGGCATCAAAATACGTACGGTTCGTCACCAGGATGGACATACACGATACGACAGCAGGGTTTGTATGTTATAAAGTATCGCTTTTGCGAAAGCTGAATCTCGACAAGATCCGTTTTGTGGGGTATGCCTTCCAGATTGAAATGAAATTCAAGGCCTATTTATTAAGGGCGAAGATTATAGAAATACCGGTAATTTTTACAGATCGGTCAAGAGGACAATCAAAAATGAGTGGTGGCATCATTAATGAAGCCGTCACTGGAATATTGAGAATGAAATTGAAAAGCCTGTTAGGCAGGTTGGAACTATGAAAAAAACACTGATCAAGAATGCTCGTATAGTCACTGATATGAAGGTCGTTACCGGCGATATCTATATAGAAGGAGATACGATTATTGAGGTTGCAGATAGCATCAGCGCAAAGAGTGCAGATACTGCCATCATTGATGCTGAAGGTAAATATGTGTTACCAGGTGTGATCGATGATCAGGTACACTTCCGGGAGCCAGGGTTGACCCACAAGGGAACCATCGCTACTGAAAGTGCTGCTGCCGTTGCTGGTGGTATTACGTCTTATATGGAGATGCCCAACACCATGCCTCAAACGACGAGCATGGAAGAGTGGCAGAAAAAAATGGACATCGCTGCACAAGATAGTTATGCAAACTATGCGTTCATGCTGGGCGGTACCAACGATAACCTTGAAGAGATTCTAAAAGCAGATACTTCAAGGATTCCTGCCTTGAAATTGTTTTTAGGCTCCTCCACAGGGAATATGCTAGTAGATGATATCGAGGTGTTGAAAAAGATATTCTCAAATGTCAAACTAAGGATCGCCTTGCATTGCGAGGATGAACAGACCATCAAAGAAAACCTTCAAAAAGCGATCGATGAATATGGAGAGGAGATACCCTTTGATCAACATCCAGTCATACGCAATGTTGAAGCTTGTTATAAGAGCAGTTCACGAGCAATAGAGCTGGCTAAAAAAACAGGTGCTCGCATTCATGTGTTCCATTTATCTACCGGTAAAGAGACTTCCTTATTTGAGAAAAAAACCGCGCTCAAGGACAAACAGATCACTTCAGAGGTCTGTATTCACCATTTATGGTTTACAGATAAAGATTATGCCAGTAAGGGATCGCATATTAAATGGAACCCAGCGGTGAAATCAGAATCTGATCGTGAGAAATTGTGGCAAGCCTTGTTAGATGATCGCATAGATGTGATTGCTACTGATCATGCGCCTCACACCCTACAAGAAAAAAACAACAGTTACTTAAAGGCACCTAGTGGCGGGCCGCTGGTTCAACATGCACTTACCGCTATGCTTCAGTTTGTTCATGACGAACGTATTTCTATTGAAAAAGTGGTTCAAAAGATGTGTCATAATCCAGCCATCCTGTTTGATATTCCAGATCGTGGATATATTAGAGAAGGGTATAAGGCAGATCTAGTAATTGTCGATACCAATAACCCATGGACGGTAAAAAAATCCAACATTTTAGCAAAATGCGGGTGGTCCCCTTTTGAAGGTGTTACGTTTAAAAGCCGTGTTACACATACCTTAGTTAATGGACATCTTGCCTACCATAACTTTCAGGTAAACGAGAAAAAGGCAGCGCAAGCTCTAAGTTTTAAACGATGAAGCAATTCGTTTTTTTCATAGTTTTCATCATTTTGACAGCTTGTTCAGATATAAAACACCTGGATAAGCCAGGCGATTTTTATGGCGATGATAAGATGGCAGATATCCTCACAGACCTTTACTTGATGGAGGCCACCATGACCACTAATCGTGAAGCTTTTACAAAACTTCAGGTGCTTCCCAGTGACTTTATCTACAACAAGTATGAAACAGATAGCACTGCCTTCAAGGAAAACCTAAACTACTATTCAGATAGAGTGAAAGAATATCAAGAACTGATGGTCTTAGTAGAGCAAAGAATGGATGTACTGCGCGATAGCATCTCTGCAAGACAAGCGCGGGATGCAGCCATGAAAGATAAGGTGTACCAGGAACAGAAGGATACAGAACTTATAGAACTAGTCCCTGATGACGTTACAGAGAACTAGCGTTTATTTGAAATGAAATGTTTAGCCACACGCTGGATGGTCGCGTCTAAAGGTTGAAAACAATGCTCCAGCGCATTTTTGATTTTGCTATTTTCATAGCCGGTGGTAGAGGTTAGACTTTGTATCTGCGCCCTGCTCAACCCTTTTATTAAATTTAAAGAACTAGGTAGTTTCGTAAGAACATAAACCAAGTAAAGCATCCATTTTTTCAATAAAATTCGTGGTGGTTTTTTGCCCAATGACTGGGCCGTAAGTGTAAGGAGCGATTTAAACGATGTATTCGTACCTACCAGAATAAAGCGTTCATTGTGGATTTCAGAATCCATTAATAGGGTCATGACGGCAACTACATCCTGAACGTCCACAAATCCTGAAGATCCATTCGTATAGAAGGGCTGTTCTTGGTAGGATTTAGTAAAAATCTGGCCACTGCCACTATCGTAAATTCCTTCACCTAATATGACTCCTGGATTCACGATGACCACCTTCAATCCTTCTTGAGAGGCCCGCCAGACTTCCATCTCACCTGTATATTTTGTGATGGCATAATCTGTATTCAACGCATCAGGGTTAAAAAAATCTTCTTCAGTAATGGGTTTGTCGCCTATAGGGTTTCCCAAGGTAGCGATACTGCTTACATAGCAAAACTTATCTACCTCACTTGCGATGGAAATATCGATCATATGCTGGGTGCCCAGTACGTTTACACGCGTCATGTCCTCAAAGGAAAGGTCGCCCAACGCCGCTGCACAGTGGTACACCTGCCTAATTCCCTCCATGGCAACCTCAAGACTTGGAACATCCAGAATGTCAGCCTTGATCCAGTGGATATCATCGACAAGAGCTGCGTCACCCTTGCGATAGGAGTCAAAAACAATCCTGGTTTTATTAATGGAATCTTCTGTCCTGTAAATGGCATGGATGGGTGTTTCGCTTTCGCGAAAGCGATATAACAAATGGCCGCCCACCAGACCGGTTCCTCCTGTAACTAGAATCATGTCTGTAAAAATACACAATAGCCGCCGTTGTGCGCCCGCAAGTTGACCAAAGCCCATATATTTGCAGGCTTTAAACCTATATTATGTCCTACGATTTTGTCAAAGAACTGCAATGGCGCGGTATGATTCACGATATTATGCCTGACACGGAAGAATTATTGAATTCTGAGACTGTGAGCGGCTACATAGGTTTTGACCCGACGGCAGACTCGTTGCACATAGGCAGCATGGTGCAGATTATCTTATTAATGCACCTGCAACGCGCCGGCCACAGGCCGATTGCACTAATAGGTGGGGCGACGGGAATGATAGGTGATCCATCAGGAAAAAGTGCCGAGCGTAATTTGTTGACCCAAGAAATCTTAGATAAAAACATTGCCGGTGTAAAATCGGTAATTTCAAGATTCATCGATTTTGAGGATGGTCCCAAAGAAACCCGCGCTCAACTGGTAAATAATTATGACTGGATGAAGGATTTCAGCTTGATTGATTTTGCCCGCGACATCGGGAAACACATTACCGTCAATTACATGATGGCAAAAGAATCAGTTAAGAAACGGGTTTCTGGAGAAGGCGACGGCATGAGTTTTACAGAGTTTACTTACCAACTTTTTCAAGGGTATGATTTTTTGTACCTCTATGAAAATATGGGTTGTAAACTACAGATAGGTGGTTCTGATCAGTGGGGAAACATCACTACGGGAACTGAACTCGTACGTCGTAAAGCTGGCGGCAAGGCCTATGCACTGACAACACCGCTAGTAACTAAAGCCGACGGCACAAAATTTGGCAAAACGGAAGCTGGAAACATCTGGCTAGATGCAGATAAAACGAGTGTGTATAAGTTTTACCAGTTCTGGATCACGGCAACTGATGAAGACGCTATAAGCTGGATCAAGATTTTTACGTTCCTTGACGAGCATACCTGTAACGAGTTGATTGCAGAGCATGAGAAAGATCCAGGATATAGAAGCCTGCAAAAGAAACTTGCCGAAGAAGTAACCATTATGGTTCACGGTCAGGAAGCTTATGAGACTGCGGTGGAAGCGAGTAAGATATTATTTAGTAAAAAGGTGTCCATGGAGCAGTGGAATCGATTTGATAAAGAAACCTTGCTGGAAATATTTGAAGGCGTTCCACAAACAAGCATTTCCAGAAAGAACCTGGAAAACGGAATTGAAATTATTTCCTTCCTGACTGATGTTACTGGATTCTTGCCATCAAATAGTGAAGCCAGACGAGCATTAAAAGAAAACAGTCTAGCCATCAACAAAGAAAAATTTGAGGAGGACAAAGTCGTAGGTGTTGAGGACATTATTGCTGGTAGTTTGATACTGCTGCAACGCGGTAAGAAGAATTATTTCTTAGTTTTAGTAGATTAGAGCTATGAGAAAGTCACACGCATTCATGGCAAGAATACTGGTTGTAGCTGCCTGTTTCATAGGGGCGATATTCTTTTTCCAGCAATTTGATCGCTCTGGAAGTTGGCAGTTTTTTGCCGCTTTAACTGGGCTTCTGATTTTTTTAGGATTTGCAGTTTTGATTTTTAAAAAGACGAAGTAGTTAGGTTTTACGAACTAGTATTTTGATGTCTTTTTAGTCTAAAAACATCTTTAATGGCTCCTTTCCTTAGAAAAGGAAAGATGGAATCGTTGCGGTAGCAACGAAGACCGAAAGGTTGAAGCTCCACAAATGTTTGATACCTATTAGTAAGTTATTTCAGCTTTGGGCTTCGTGAAACAAAATACCCTTTAGTTGAAGTCCTTACGATCATTTGAAATAAATGAATTAGCGAAGCCGTTCTGCAACGGCTTGACAAGTCAACCGTCAATAGTCAGCGGGTTTTGAGCATAGCGATAAACAAGCTAGTCTGTCGTCAATCTTCATCCCAACGCCAGCAAATTACACCCACGAATATCAGAATTGTCAAACCGTCCCAGCACTTCAAAGGTGCCGTCTGCATAGGTTTTACACAAGTCCTGTGTGGCGATAAAAGCACAAGAATCCATGTTTGCTAGATCGATCACATTCAATCCTCCTGTTTTACCATGAGATATTCTGCTTAAAGGATCGTTCGTGTCCCTGGCGCTTACTTTAACCCATGGGGGTGTCTGGAAGCGAATACCGTCAAGAGCATAGGCTTGTGACAGCAACTCAGTCATCCCGTATTCACTTTGAATTTGTGCCTTTGGGAAAGCAGTACTCAAAATGCTGTGTAATTCTGGTTTAATGATTTCCTTACGCATTCCTTTCATCCCACCGGTTTCAATGATGATGGTGTTGTGGAGTTCCTTTGGGAAATCTTCTGCCAGCTGCAATAAAGCAAAGGTTACGCCTATCAAGATCACTTTGCGCTTGGAGGTCTGTAAGTCCGCTAGAATTGCCGATAAATCGGTGAGGTTGTTGAGGTAAAAGCCGCTGTGCTCATCGCCAGATTGCTGGATCCATCGGTCTACCATATAAACTAAAGATGAACCTGTGCGTTCCAGGTAATGAGGCAACAACGCAAGAATCGTATAGTCTTTAGGGTTTCCATAAAACTGTTGGAAACTGTGATCGAGGCTGGCATCATAAACTGCAAGATCCAGCACTTTGTGCGATGAGGTGCTTGACCCAGTCGTGCCGCTGCTGGTAAAGATGATTTCTTCTCTAGCGTCAGGGTTTGTAGATATGGGGTGGCTCTTGAAAAAGGAAATAGGTAAAAAAGGAATATCAGTTACTCGTGTCGCTAGTGGTTTTCCTAAATAAGAGCAGTAGTCTCTATAAACTGTACAATGCTCTAGCTGATAGCGGTACACATCCATGGCGACTTGCTCAAAGTCGTTCTTTGTTTCAATATCAAAAACGGGAAATCTCACTCAACTAATTTCGCACAAAAATAAACAAAAAGCGCCGCAGGAAACCCTGCAGCGCTCTTGTTATAAAAAGGTTTTGAAGATTACTTCACCACCAACTTTCTAGTTTGGGAACGATCTCCTTGAGAGATCCTCACGATGTAAAGCCCAGTAGTCAAACTATCGATGTTGATAGAGTTGGTTACTGATTTTTGAGAAATGACTCGTTGTCCTAAAGTTGAGAATACTTCTACATCAAATTCAGCACCGTTGGAAGAGTTGATGTTCAATGTTCCAGAGGTGGCTGGGTTGGGGTAAAGAGAGAAAACCAACTTGTTAGAACCATTAATGGACAACGTAAAGTTATTTGCAGTTCCTGGTGTTCCCTTGTTATCAGTATGGTAATTTGAGGTAGCTTCTCCCCAGTTTGCGCTATCATCGTTATCAGTAGCGTTATACTTATCTAATGCAAGTTCAGTACTTATACCTGGAAGGGTAGGAAACGCACTGGTGTAATTTACTCTGTCTATTTCCACTCCATTACAAATTACAACTATTTCATCTGATGTGTTCGATAGGAAGATATTATCAGGATAGTCATAATCCACCGTGATCCCACCGTTCACGGCTGTATTTCCATTTTTACCAAAAACAACATAACCTCCAGCTGGCACGATGACGCTGCTCGCAACTACAAAGGAGTCATTGCCATCATCAGCAATCGTAAACCCATTCATATCAATGTTTGCATTTGTCGTATTATAAATCTCGAAGTATTCGCCATCCTCATCAGCTACAGTTCCTGTTGGGTCTGCCATAAATTCAGTGATGATCAAATCTCCTACATTAGGACAATTTGCTGCAGCAAATACATTACCATTTACATCGATGGTATCATCAGCAGCTCCAGTGGAGCTAGCCGTTACCGTTCCTGTATATGAGTTTTGAGTTTGTCCAGCTGCGAGTCTGATGAAGACATCTATAAACTCTGCAGTGCCATTAGTTAGGGGAATACTTGCTTGGTTTGAGAATGTTCCTCCAGTTGATAGAGCAAGCTCAAATGGGGCGGTCACGGTAACTACGATTTCAGTTCCCGTCAAAAATCTTCCTGATACAGCAAAGCTATCTTCATCAGAAGGCCCGCTGCCCTCATTATAGTTCATTCCAGTGGCAGAACCAGATATAAAAACTTCTGGAGTTGCGGGCGAAACGGTTCCAGCAACGCTCACTGTTTGAGAGCTAGCCCCTCCAGATGTAAAAGTCACATCCTCAATATAAGATCCAGCAGATTGGCCCGCTTTTAATCTTACATATAAGGTGGTTGCAGCAACTTCACCGCTGTTTTGTGATAAGGTCAACGCTGTTGAAAAAGTCCCACCAGTAGTCTCAGAAAGTTCAAAATCTGTGGATGTGATCACAATATCGTTCGTCAGATTGCGACCTGAGACAGTGATGGTTTCTTCATTCGAAGGTCCATTTCCTTCAAAATAATCGAGACCAGTAACATCTCCACTAACAATTATGGTAGGTGTGGTAGAGGCCGTTGTAGAATAACTCCCTAGTGGGACTATGGTACTCAAGGCTTTTGAACTGTCTGTACCGTCACAATCACCTTTGTTATCTAATAGATTTTGACTTCCTATGAAAAAGTTGGAAACATCAAACGCACCAGCATTAGCCTGTGTGCCATCAAATCTATAAACATAGGTGTCCTCATGCCTCCAGGCTACACCAGAATTTGCTTGAACTCCATCTTCTCCAAAACGATCAACTACAGTACCATTCTCGTCAATAATCTGGAAGGCATCGTCTCCATTGCTGTTGATGTTACCACTTTCAATTACGTTGGTCGTAATGTTAAATTCACGAGCTAATCCAGCCTCGTCGTTGGTCGCATAAATAAACGCGTTTTCTACAGTATTTAGGGCGGTTAAATTTATCTCTGCTCTATTTGCAGACCCTGGCGCAAATCCAGCACCATTGGTTTGTTTTACAATTTTCCATCCTGAAAAATTAATCGTTCCTTCTACGTAAATCTCTAGTATTCTAGGTTTTGCACCTGAACAGGTGGCGTCAACGTAGCTAGTAATTACAGCACTTTGGCCTAAGGCGATCGCTACCATAAAGAACATCGCGATCAGAGAGTAAGTTTGTTTCATGTGAATTAGTTTTTCACAAATATATAAGATTCAGTGCTTTCCGCTGAACTTCTAAGATGGATTTAATGATTCCGTAACCTTGGTTATACCGACATCGACGTGGCGTGTCATAGAACGATTGTTATTTCGCTTTCGCGAAAGCGAAAATTTTAAAGATCCATCACTTTCATGCTTTAGCTTTAATTAAAGGGCAATTGACCGAATTAACCTTTTGCTAAACTAGGAAAGTGTAAACGTATCCCTAGATTTAGGTACATTAGCATTTCATTTGCATCCCATGAAAGAATCTAAAGCTAAAATCCTACTTGTTGACGATGAGCCTGATATTCTAGAGATCGTTAGTTATAATCTCAAAAATGAAGGTTATCAAGTATATACTGCGGAAAATGGCGAGGAAGCGATTAAAAAGGCTAAAAAGAAAAAGCCAGACCTGGTCATTCTAGACGTGATGATGCCGGTGATGGATGGAATCGAAGCTTGTGAAAGAATGCGCAAGATGCCAGAGTTGGACAAGACCATCATCACCTTTCTGACTGCCCGCAGTGAGGACTATTCCATGATCGCTGGTTTTGATGCTGGAGCAGATGACTATATCACAAAACCCATCAAGCCGCGAGTCCTGGTTTCTAAGGTGAAGTCTCTCTTGAGGCGCAATGCTGCAGATAAGGAAGGTGACGACAATACTAAAAAACTGGGAGATTTAGTCATTGACCGCGATCAGTACAAGATCTTCTTCAAGAAGGAAGAATTAACCTTGCCTCGCAAAGAATTTGAATTATTGTCCTTGTTGACTACACAACCTGGTAAAGTGTATACTCGAGAAGAAATTCTAGATGTGGTCTGGGGTAATGAAGTCATTGTAGGTGGACGAACCATTGATGTCCATATTAGGAAATTGCGAGAGAAACTAGGGGACAAGCGATTTAAGACAGTAAAAGGTGTAGGCTACAAGTATGTCCAATCAAAATAGCAGTTCAAAACGCAGTTACAGATTTGCCTTTAGATCTTCGTTTTTTATAACGCTCATCTTGGGTGGTTTCCTATTGCTGCTCAATCTTTTTGAAGCACATATTGCACTTTGGCAATTTCTAGTTTTTATCCCCTCCTTATTTATAGTCTGTTTAGTGGTTATACAGTACCGGGTCCAAAAATTCATCTATCGTCGTATTAAAAAGATTTACGAGGATGTCAGTCTTCTGGAATCGACAGATTTTGCCAATCGGGAAATCGCGACTGATATGCGCACCTTGACCAAACAGGTTGAACAATTTGCCCGCAACAAAAAAATTGAGATCGAAACCCTTAAAGTACGGGAAGCCTATAGAAAAGAATTTCTAGGGAACATCTCCCATGAGTTGAAAACACCGCTTTTCACCGTTCAAGGGTATATTGACACATTGATTGAAGGTGCCCATAAAGACAAAGCCATTCGTAAAAAATACTTAAATCGGGCTCAAAAAGGGGTAGAACGGTTGACCTATATCGTTAATGATATGGACATGATCACTAAACTGGAGATAGGGGATATGCACCTAGAAAAAACCGAATTTGATATCGTGGACCTCATACGCCAGGTGTATGATCAGTTTGAAATGAAGGCGGCTAAAAAAAGTATTTCACTGGTCTTTGATATGGTATATACAGAACCCATTCTCGTTTATGCAGACCAGGAACGAATTCAACAAATAGTAGCCAATCTGCTGGTGAATTCTATAAAATACGGAAAGAAAAATGGCACTACTGAGATTGCCATAGAAGATCTTATCAATAATAAAGTGATTCTAAGAGTTACCGATAATGGGGAGGGAATCGACAAGGCTTATATACCGCGACTTTTTGAAAGATTCTTTCGTGTAGACCGCACGGGTTCTCGTAAAGAAGGGGGCTCCGGTCTAGGGTTGGCTATCGTTAAGCACATTGTTGAGGCCCACAATGAGCGTATCTATGTGGATAGTGAATTGGGGATAGGATCTGAATTTTCGTTCACCTTAGAGAAGGTAGACTCCACTAAACAACGCAAGTCTACCGCTTCTTCCCGAAAACAGCCCAATCCAGAATAATCTTCTAAGCGTTGCAGCATTTCCATTTTAAACTCGTCTTGAGTGGCAAAAGGAGCGATGCCTTGACGGGCCATGTGTTTTGCTAGATACTCCTGTTCAAACTGCCCAGGCGTAGGTATGAAAAAAGCTTTCTTCTTCATTTTACTCAAATCCATAATGCTGGTGTATCCACTGCGGCACAATACGAGTTCAGATCTTTCTATGGCTTTTTGCAAACCTTTGGTAGAAAGAAAGTTGTAGTATGTAATCGTTCCTTTTTTATCTACTTTTTGAATGGGCTCCACAACACCGGCAATAAATAGAACGCTGCCATTGAAAGCTTTTGCTTGCTCCATCAATTTTTTCTCGAGAATGCTACGCTGGGGTTCTGGGCCAGAAAGTAGGATGAGTAGATCGTATTTTTTTTGTACTTGTTTCCTGTATTCAAACCTGCTAATGGGACTTAAATAGACCTTTTCAAGTGATGGATCAGTGTTGTAGGAAAGCTTACCTGTCAAATTAGGTTCATACTGGTGGTCTGGAATCCAGCACGCATCAAATTTTTTGATATAGTGTAAGTGTAATTGTGTGCTCAGCCAGGTAGTACCTCCTGAAAGCACCTGCAGTTGATGGGATATAATCACGCAGGGAATCAACTTAGAATACAAACCCAGTCTGTTATCACTAATGACACCATCCAGGTGATATTTATGAATTAGATGAGGCAGCAAGCGGTGTTCTGCCCTTATGGCGTTCCATATTTTTGGTGAATCCTTGAGTAGTTTGAGCTTCATGTTCCCTCCATTTTCTGCATATTCAATGTCATAGGCAGGCAATTCTACCGCAGGAAGCTCTGGGAACTCTTTTTTCAATAATTCCAATGCTGGTCCATCACCAGCAATAATGGGGTTGTCGCAGTTATCTATAAGCGCTTTAATGACAGGAATGCATCGAGTTGCATGACCCAACCCCCAATTCAATGGTGCAACCAAAATGTTTTTAGATATTTGCATGCGATAAAGATACGGTGCAGTTATACGAGCATAGCCACCGTTAGATTATCTAACCTTTAAATAATTGTTTTGGGAAGTAAAAATAAAATGAGGCGCTTTAGAGAGAATGAAACTTTTCAAAACGTGGTCCAACCCAGCCGTGAAGAGATGACTGGAGATTTTGAATGGAAAGGTAAGTGGGCCGCTTTCTTCAAAAACGATAACCTCATCACGCTAGAGTTGGGCTGTGGTAAGGGGGAATACACCGTGGCGCTTGCCCGCAAGCATCCAGACCGCAACTTTATAGGAATCGATATCAAGGGTGCCCGTTTCTGGCGTGGCGCAAAGACCGCCATTGCAGACGGCCTGGACAACGTGGCTTTTCTGAGAACGCAGATTGAGCTGGTGGATTTCGCTTTCGCGAAAGCGGAAATATCAGAAATCTGGATCACCTTTCCAGACCCGCAAATCAAGTACAAGCGTACGAAACACCGCATGACCAACCCAGTATTTTTAGATAAATACCGTAGTATCCTGCAATCAGAAGGAGTGATCCATTTAAAAACAGATTCTGAGTACATGCATGGCTATACCCTAGGCCTGCTGGAGGGGATGGGTGAGGAGGTTTTATACGCCCACCATAACATCTATTCAAATACAGAAGCACCAGAAGAGGTCATTGGAACGCAAACTTTCTATGAAAAACAGTACCTTGAGGTAGGAAAACCCATTACTTATATGAAGTTCAAGTTACATAAATGAGCAGTTTGTTCCACTTTATCTTTGGGTTTGCCATAGGTTTTGTAGGCGTGATTCCACCGGGATTGCTCAACCTTACGGCGGCTAAAGTAAGTGTGAAGCAAGGCTATAGAGGTGCGGTGCTTTTTGCTGCAGGAGCCTCTACTGTGGTGATTGCGCAGGTCTACATAGGTGTTTTCTTTTCTAAATTATTGATTGATAATCCTGATATTCTTATAATGGTGGAGCGTTTTGCGATCATCATATTTTTTGGCCTGTCTATATTCTTTTTTATCCGTGCCAGACTGGACAGCAAACCACAATTAAAATCAGTCCACACAGCGGACTATAAGCTATTTGGTCAAGGGGTTATTTTATCCACCTTGAATGTTTTTCCTATTCCGTTTTATATAGGTTTTAGTTCTTTTTTGGCAAGTCGGGATGCCTTTATTTTTGAGTTTCCCACGGCGCATTTCTTTATAGTAGGCGCCACATTGGGAACTTTTTTGATGTTGTGCGCCTACATTAAATATGTGAAGCGTTTCAAGTTTGACAGTACTACCTTTGCTCGCAAAGTAAATTACTTACTTGCAATTATGACCATGGCAATTGCCATATTCACCTGGATAAGGATCAATTAATGGCAGATGCAGATTTCTTTTTACGGGTCTATGCCGTCGTAGAACAGATCCCGACTGGCCGTGTGACCAGTTATGGCGCCATCGCAAAATACCTAGGTGCCCCACGCAGCAGCCGTGCTGTGGGTTATGCCATGAACGCCGCCCACTCCAGACCAGAAGTTCCCGCACAGCGGGTCGTGAACCGCAATGGATTACTGACTGGAAAACACCATTTTGCGGGAACAAAATTGATGCAACAACTGCTGGAAAGCGAGGGAATTAAGATCGTGGATGATCAGGTACAGGATTTTAAAGCGGTGTTTTGGGATCCTATGGTGGAGTTGCCGCAGCTGGATTAAACAAAAAAACCACGGCAAGGCCGTGGTTTTTTACAATCAAATCAAAAGGGTTTTAATTTTCTAAGCGCATGATGGCTTTAGTGTTCACAAATTCCTTCATCCCAAAACCGCCGTGTTCTCGTCCATAACCAGATCGTTTCACACCGCCAAAGGGCATATTAGGTTGTGCCAGACCAAAGGAATTTACAAATACCATTCCCGTATCAAAGTACTTACTGGCCATTTCAAAGGCTTTGTCCTCGTCTTTGCTAAAGATCCCACCCCCTAGGCCAAAACGGCTGTCGTTGGCAATGCGCATGGCATCTTCTGCATCTTTTGCCTTGATCAAGGAAGCTACTGGGCCAAATAATTCATCATCATATGTGGGTTGTCCTGGCTCTACATTTTCAATAACCGTGGAAGGGTAATAAAACCCTTTTCCCTCGGGCATTTTACCACCACACAGGATGGTCGCGCCATTTGCCACACTGTTTTCTACCTGGGTATGCAATTTTTCCCTCAAATCCTTGCGAGCCATGGGGCCTATGTCAGATTCTTTTTTAGTGGGGTCACCATGCTTGATATCTTTCATCGCCTTGACAAAGGCTTTTTTGAAATCTTCATAAACGGCATCTACAACGATAAAACGTTTTGCGGCAATACAGGTTTCTCCGTTGTTATAGATTCTACCCTTCACACAAGCTTCCACAGCTACCTCTAGATCTGCATCCTCCAATACGATGTAAGCATCGTTGGACCCCAATTCAAGCACCGTTTTCTTCAATTGTTTTCCCGCTAGTTTTCCAATGATTTCCCCAGCCGTAGGACTTCCTGTTAAGGTTACACCACGTACCAGATCATTCTCAATTACTTTGTTGGATTGATCGTGGCTTATAACAAGCGTTGTAAACAAATGTTTGGGCAATCCAGCCTCTTCAAAAATTTCCCTAATTTTTTCACCACAGCCAGCTACAGACTCTGCATGTTTAAGCAACACTCCATTTCCTGCTGCAAGATTTGCGATGGCGTATCTAATCACCTGGTAAGCGGGATAATTCCATGGCTGGATGCCATAAATCACACCTATGGGGGAATAGGTAATTAATCCGCGGCCGCCGTTGGGAAGGTCACGCTTTTCATCAGCCAGCTCTTTTGGTGCTGCCTTTGCAGTATGATCACAAATTGCCGCACAAAGTTCCACTTCTTGATGGCTTTGGGATAAGAGTTTTCCCATTTCGGCGGTCATGAGTTGGGATAGGTCCTCTTTGTGAGCTCGCAGTTTTTTTCCTATGGCTACCAGTACTTTTCCTCGTTCTTCAACGGTTTTGGTTTTCCACTTTAAAAAAGCTTCATGACAGTTGGCGATAGCTCCCGTAAGTTCATGATCTGTTAAGTATGGGTAGAAAGCCAGTTTTTCTTCTGTGGTTGGATTGATGGTCGTTATTCCTTTATCGCTCATAATTTTTTATTTTAAAGTTAACCGTTAATGGTAGGAAAAGCCTACCCTTTAAGTCAACCTTATAGGTGAATTGGTAAAAGCTTAATAATTTAGGAAGCGTTTATCAACTCACAAACGCACTATAACCCGTAATCGCACGGCCCACGATCAATGTGTTAATTTCTTTAGTTCCTTCATAACTGTAAATCGCTTCCGCATCAGCCACAAATCTGGCGACGTTGTGTTCTAGTAGGATTCCATTACCACCCATCACTTCTCGAGCTCTAGAAACGATGTCTCTGGTACGCATGGAACAGATGACTTTGGCCAACGATGCGTGCTCGTCTTTTAGAATTCCTTGATCCTGCATCTCGCTCAGTCTAAAACACAGCGTTTGAATACTGGTCAAGTTGGAAAGCATTTCTACCAGGTGGTTCTGAACCAATTGGAAACTCGCAATCGGTCTTCCAAATTGTTCTCTTTTTTTTGTGTACTTCAACGCATTTTCATAAGCACCTCGGGCACAGCCCACTGCTTGCCATGCAACGCCTGCGCGAGTCATGCGCAATACTTTGGCAGTGTCTTTAAAGCTATCGGCTTTTTGTAGACGGTCACCTTCAGGAATCACACAGTTGGTCAGAGTTATAATGGCATTTTGTACAATGCGCAGTGCCATTTTATCCTCCATTTTTTCTGCATGATAACCTGGATTGCCTTTTCTAATCAAAAACCCCTTAACCTGGTTGGAATCTTCATCCCGTGCCCATAGGATGATTACATCGGCAAACGTGGCATTTCCTATCCATTTTTTCTGACCGTTCAGGATCCAGTTTTCTCCGTCAAACTTACAGGTGGTTTCCATACCACCAGCAATGCCGCTACCCACGTTGGGTTCTGTAAGGCCAAACGCTCCTATCTTTTCCATACGCGCCATTTGTGGCAGCCATTCCTCTTTTTGTTCCTCACTACCACATATATAAATGGAACCCATGGCCAGTCCACTATGCACGCCAAAAAATGTACTTATGGAAACATCAACCCTTGCAATTTCCTCCGCAATGATTCCCTCTGTGATAAAATCCATTCCAGGACAGCCATAACCCTTGTAGGGGATCCCTGCAATGTTGAGCTCTGCAAACTTTGGGATCAAGTCATGGGGGAATGCCGCACGATTCCAGTAATCATTTGCAATGGGCTGTACTTCATCTTCCATAAAATTGCGCACTTTCATCTGCACCTCGCGTTGCTTCTCTGTAAGGTTAAGACTCAAGTTATAAAAATCGCCGTCGATGGGAGGCAGTTTATGTTGGCCTTTTTTCTTTTTGGTAGAGAGCATTTTCATAAGCCCTGCCAGCTGGCGATCATCTAGCTCCCCTACCGTGTCCATCACTTTGGACAGGTCTACCTTGGCATTGAGCGCAGCGAGCTTTTCCAGATCTATATTCCTCATCAAATTGAGGGTCCCTTTAATTTTTGAAAATAATGACATGAATTTATATTTTAAGGCTTTAAGGTAGAATCGAACCTGTCTCACAGGTGTTAATGAAAGCGTAATATTAAAGACAACGACCTGTTTTAAGTCACTTAACCACCATAGTGGCATGGTATTGGAATAATCTCGCTTTCGCGAAAGCGAACAAACCACCATACACACCTATAAACTAATTTCAAACCAGTTAAACTGCTATTAAACTAGGTTTATGTTAGTTAGCAAACCTATATTTTTGATTTATGAATAGACTTTTATTGAGCATCATCTTTGTTTTAGGATGCGTTACGCAGCAAGCAGTTGCACAAGAATTCACAAACGACCGCATTGCGGCAATGATCAAAGAATACCGCAATCTGGATCGTGGTCCTTACAAAAGGATAGAATGGTTTTGTAAAGATGGCACCACTAGAGGTTCTAAAGACCCTTGTCCTGATGCCATCGGTGGTGAAATCCAGCATGCCAGTTACAAGACTGAAATTGAACAGCTGGCAAGGAAGGAGCACATCTACTTTAGCGAAATACTGGCTGCGGCAGACCTGTGGGAGTTTTGGGACGGCGATAATAATCATTCTCGGGTAAAGCAGTATCAGATCAACAATTACCTCGTGTCTGCAGATAATGGTTGGATTCTTGAAAAAGCGCGATTTTATCGCGGTGCTAAGCAAATTGAGGATGAAGAGGAATGGGGCAGGATATTTTACTACACGGTTCTAGGCGATAACGACTTGATCGAGCGTGATTTTTTTCTGTTGAGGGAGAGTTTGCGTGATTTACCTCATGATGGAGATACAAACCTGGCTCAAGAGGTGAGAAGCATTAGTAAAACACTCGCGGAAAAGCATCCTGAATTTATGGACCTCCGTATCAAGATCCATGGAGATCCAGAAGCTAAAGACATTACGGCTACCCAAGAATGGATCAAGGAGCATAATAGCGACTTGTCCTTTCAAGAGAGACAGGAGTTTGAAAAACTGGTAGACGTTATGCAGGAATTCTTTGAACCTGTACCTGTGGCTCAGTTGGACAAAATGGTGGCCGACTGGGACAAAGACTCCTACATAAGAACGCAAGCCGAATTATTTTCAAAAAGATATTCCAACGAGACAGAACCTTCAATTTTAATTCCTGCGGCGGCTAACTTGATGTGTGATATACGTACCAATATCAAGGATGACAAACGAGGCACTAGAAGAACCTCTGCCATGGAGCTGAGTTTGCGATTGGAAGAATTGATCTTTCAAACGACACCGCGTTGGGAGCCGAATACCTTACAAGAACATCTAGATAAGGTATACGCCTTGAGCGAGGCACTGGCAGCCGGTGGTTATGTGGAGCAATGGGAGTGGGATGCTATAGAGGATCGATTGTTTACCCACGAAGGAGAGACTATCAAAACCCAAGAACTGTTGGACTTTATCTCTACAGCGCGCAGTCAGGTGGAATGGGGAACAGGGATGGTCAACGCTATTTATGGAGATGATGTGGAGCGTTACATGGAGTTTGAACCTAAGACCTACGGATTTCTCGACGACCGCATACGCAGTTCTTTGTTACTTCCTCTAGGCGATGCGATAGGAGAATTGGGAGGCTTGGTCTCCCGCCAGGTGGGGTTGACCAGCCAGGTAGAAAAAGTAGATAACCCATCGACCATACGAGGTTTGAATGCCGGTTATGCAAAAGGTGAACTGGTAGTCGTTGAAGGAAATGCAGAGGGTATGAGTGTGGATCCTAATAAGATCTACATATTTGACAGACCACCCAGTGACCTGAAGCCAGTAGCGGGAATCGCAACAGTTGCTGAGGGTAATTTAGTATCGCACGTTCAACTTCTTGCCCGTAATCTAGGAATTCCCAATGCAGCCATTTCAACAGATAATTTAGCAGATCTAAAGGCTTTTAATGGCAAGGAGATCTTCTATGCGGTAAGCGGTAGAGGTACGGTTGTCATCAAATCAGTGGACGAAATGTCTGATGTAGAGAAGCGCCTGTTTTCCTCTAACAGGAAAGATAAAAAGACCATTCGTATTCCAGAAGGAAAATTGAAACTAGATGGAACCATGCCTTTGAATATGGCAAACGTTTCCAGTGCTGATAGTGGAATATTAAGCGGCCCCAAGGCAGCAAACCTAGGTCAGTTGAAACAGCTGTTTCCACAACATGTGGTAAACGGCATCGTGGTTCCCTTTGGTGTTTTTAAAGACCACATGAATCAAAAAATGCCCAACAAAGATCAATCCTATTGGGAATATCTGACTCAGATCTTTAAGACGGCTGAAACCATGCGAAATAACAAATTGCAGGAGTCTGAAGTGATCAAATACCAACTAGCAGAATTTACAAAGCTTAGAGCTGAAATTGATAAAATGCCTATGAAGCCTGCGTTTATGGGTCAACTAGAAAGCGATTTTAAAACCATACTCAATGGAAAAATGGGAACGGTTCCTGTATTCTTGCGCAGTGACACAAACATGGAGGACTTGGAGGAGTTCACTGGTGCTGGATTGAACTTAACAGTCTTCAATGCGGTAGAACGAGATAAGATCATTCAGGGGATTAGAGAGGTATGGGCATCGCCTTATACAGAACGAAGCTTCAAATGGAGACAGGCTTATCTGGAGAATCCTGAAAATGTGTATCCTTCTATTTTGATTATTCCCACTGTAGATGTGGATTACAGCGGTGTCTTGATAACTAAAGATTTTATCAATAATAACGACGATCGCGTTACGGTTGCCATGAGCCGTGGAGCTGGTGGTGCCGTGGACGGTCAATCTGCAGAGACCTATTTAATTGATAAAAATGGAAAGGGCGAGTTGATCTCTCCCGCACGGGAAAATAAAATGCGAAAACTCCCAACAACAGGCGGCTCGTTTATGGAACACGTGGACTTGAATACAAGTATTCTGACACCGGAGAACTTGAAGACCATTAGAGAGTTTGCCGAAGAGGCACACAAAACGATGCCTGGTTCCAAAAATGGAACATACAGTGGCGCCTGGGATATTGAACTGGGTTTTAAAGAAGGAAAACTGTACTTGTTCCAGATAAGACCCTTCGTTGAAAACGATCAGGCAAAAAATTCAGAATACCTTTCTTCCATCGATAGCGATGTGAACTTGAATACCGAATTATACTTAAATAAAAACATCAAAAATTGAAAAAGCAACATTATATCGCATTGATTGTCTGTACGGCCTTGATCACCATGGCGCTATATCCTATCGATGGGTTTGAGAGAACGGGAATTAAAAGACTAAAGCGTTTGGAAAAAACCTTGGACAGTACGATTACAGAGTACTATCTCAAACCAGGCTCCTTTAAGAAAACGGAGGAAATCAATCTATGGCTTTGTGAGGACACGGTATCCACAGATTCCATCATGATAGTAGATGAAGAGTTTCAAGATAGAATGACCCGCTTGTTTCCTAGACGTAATGGATATGCCATCACAGTTCTCGATATCTCTGATCCAGACAATCTGCGCTATGCAGAAATGAACGAGAACAGCGGCTTCCAGCCTGGAAGTGTGGGAAAACTTGCAGTAGCAACAGCCTTTTTCACGCAGCTGGCGGCATTATGTCCAGATGACTTCAATGTGCGTACAAGATTGATGAGGAACAAAGTGGTGAAGTCTGGAGTATGGGGAGTAGGAGACCACCATACAGTACCTATCTATACACCAGCAACTGATAAGTTTGTAAAGCGACAAGTGGTTGCTAGCGATGAATTTAGTCTTTACGAATGGATGGATCATATGCTAAGTGTGAGCAATAACGGCGCAGCCAGTATTGTATGGAGGGAAGCCTTGCTAATGAAAATCTTCGGTGATGAATACTTTGATTTGACTCAAGAAGAGGCAGATGAATACTGGAAGACCGCAGATAAAAAAGAATTATCAGAACTTGCAACCGCTGTGGTCAATGAACCCTTGAGAGATCTAGGAATCACCCATGACGAGTGGAGGTTGGGTAGTTTCTTTACAAATGGTCCAGACCGTATTGCTAGAGCAACTGGAGGCAGTATAGGAACTCCTAAAGGATTGATGAAATGGTTTATCCAACTGGAACAGGGAAAAATCGTGGATGAAAAATCAAGTCTTGAATTAAAGCGTTTGATGTATTTGACCGACCGTAGAATCCGTTATGCCTACAGTTCTAGATTAGACGATGCCGCTGTTTATTTCAAGTCTGGAAGCTACTACAGTGGTGGTGGCGCAAAATATGCAGGAACAAATTTCAATTACATGAACAGTGTAATTTTAGTAGAACATCCAGACGGGACGAACTACATTGTGTGTCTAATGTCCAATATTTTAGGTAAAAATTCGGCCGGAGACCATATGTACCTTGCCAGTGCTATCGATAAAGCGATACGTAAAGAAAGTTAGTACTTAAGCTGTCTTTGAGATATTACGCAACCTCATATAGACCTCAGATGCTGCCGTGGCAACTTTGGGGTCTTTTTTTGTGGTGGCTCTAACCAGCAGGGGAATCAACTCCGGATTATTAGAATCTGCGATAACGGCAACCACCAGTTTATTGATCTTTCGATCTTCCACTTGAAGGAGGTCGTAATAGCACTGTTTTTCGCTAGGTAATTGCACGCGGTCGTGCATTTCGGTAAGGTTATCATCTAGATTGCTGATACCTGATTCTATGATGGGAAAGAGTTGGGACTTGTAGTTGCGCGTAATCAAACCGTCTAAAAATTCCATCGTCGCCGTTCTGGTCTCTCTTTTTTCACTTCGCAACCCGCGATAGGCAATGGCCACGTCTCTAGAATTGTAATGCATGGCGAGAATGTTGAATATACGCTTTAGGGTGTCTTCCATAGCGTCATGGATCGCTTTGATAAGTTCTTTCCTTTTACCCGTTTCCTGGATTCCAATAACACGGTCTGGATGCAGGTTAGAACGCTCAACGATACGCTGACTGTAGTAGCAGCCTTGCAACTGCTGGTATTCGTCACATTCCTTACGTATCATTTTAAAATAGGTCTTTTGCGACACCTCCAGGTTCTCGTGATCTTTTTTAAATTTCAAAAGTTCGTTCGTCATGCGGGTACGGTATTTCAAAGGTCCATTCTGACTCATGACAAGTAGGGTTTTGATCGCCCTGTTGGTTCCCAGCTCAAGTAAAATATTTGGCAGGTATTTTTTCAGGCTTTTTGGAGCTAGAGGATCGCTGTAACGCTTACTTAAGTAGGCAATAATACTGTTCCCATAATCTGCAATGGCTTTGATGGCGCTTTCGCGAAAGCGTGGTTCCCTCAATTCATCCAGCAACAAAGGAAGAAAACGTTCGTGAGACGTATTTCCTGCTGCAACCAGCGCTGCAGTTTTCAATTCTGGATCTGGATCGTTGAAGTATCTAAGGATGAATCGGTGGCGGTCCTCACCTTTGGCAAAGCCAATGGCTTTTACTAATTCAATAATTTCCTGTTTCCTGAAACTACTTTCATTGCGATCCAGTTCATCTAAAAACAGATTGATGCGCAGATCCAGATTGTATTTTGCAGCTAGTTTTGGGTTATCCTCGGTCTCCTGAGCAAGACACAGTAGCGCAGCACTTGATATGTAATCACTCTCGTGATCCAGATAGTTTTCAAAAAACTGTTTGGTAAATTTAGTATCCTGGGTCATGAGATACTGCAATGCTGCCAGGACCACATCGTCATCATGGGTATAGATCAGGTCTTGCACTTCTCCTACAGGACGCCCTTGATCTACGTGCTTGAGCTGCCGTACAGCTTCTGCTTTTACCTTAGGATCTTTATGTTGTAGCAATTGGATCATAGGCTCTTTTAGGGATCGATGCGCCAGTTCAGGTACACGCCCCAACATGTACAAAATATCCTTGGTGCCACCAGATTCAAAAATGACACGCATATTATTGCGTATCAACGTATTGGAACGTTTTTCAATCTTGATATGTTCTTTGCTGATGATCTGCTCCTTAAAGGTTCCGAAATACGCATTACGTACTTGTTGGATCATCGCCACCCATGCGACCACGAGTAGTAATATGAGTATGGTTATAAATATGGGAGAAAGGTCAAATGCGCGTACGATAAAAATGAGTATCAAGCCGGCCAGACCAGTGGCAATACTATCGACAACCACATCAATAAAGGTCTTCGTCTTATTCTTTACATCACTAGGAATAGGCAAGGCGAGAAGTTCCACCGCACTTTTATGCAGCGACTGTTTTAAGCTCCCATCCAGTCCTTTTAATACGATAACAATCCATAACTCTGGAATAAACAGCAATGCGATACAACAAAACACGATGCCAACAGGAAGTGCAGCGAGTCCGGTACTCACTCCTCGTTTAGCAAGAACATGTCGAGTAATAAATAGTTGTATGACCAGGGATACAATATTAAAAGTGGAAAACCAAAACCCAAAGAAGGAAGCCAATTCCTGGGAATCTGGAATATTGCGAGAACTGATATAGCTGAATTGATAATCAACCAACTTTGCCACTAAAACTCCTATACCAATAACGGCAGCCAAGGATGTGAGGTGCTTTGAATTAAGTATTAATTTAACGCTATTCTCGCTAGATACCGTAGCACGCTCTTTTCTTTTAAAAGAGCTAAGCTTGTCCACCCTACTGCGCCAGATAGAATTCATAACGAACATACAACCCATGATCATCAGGCCAGCAAGTATCAGCAGGAGGCCATTTCCTATATGCTCTGCAAGCAAAGAGGTCAAATATCCGCCGAATATCCCTCCAGCAATCCCTCCAGCACCTATGAAACCAAACAAGCGTTTCGCCTCCCGTACATTAAAAACCACATTTGCCATCACCCAAAACTGACTGGTGGCTAACAGGGCAAAAAGTGCCACGATGGTATAAAATGTATAGGCAAGGAACCAGTTGAAATAACCTAAGGCCACAAGCGTCCCCATAATCATAAAGATTACGGTAAATACGATTAAGGTGTAACGTATCAACGATTTGAGCTTAAATCGTTCTAAAGACTTGTTGTACAGTAAGGAACCCGCCACGGCTGCAATGGCAATGATCACAAAAGCTTCTGCTAATGCGTCTGCTCCTAATTCAGACAAAAAAAGTGCGTTGACCGTAGGTTTGACTACGAGCAACGCACTTATGATTAGAAATATGTATAACTGCATGAGCAGAGAGATGGAAAGCTCTCCACTTCTAATGTCAAATATCTTACGTATCCTGTCGGACAACCACTTCATTCTCTTCTAGTAATTCTGTAGGCAAGATAACTGATTTGCTCAAGGCTAGTTCTGCGGGTTGTACTAAATTTCTGATAATTTGTTCACCGTTAGGATCCTCAATCAGAGCTACTAAGATATACTTGCGACCATCTTCACCCCATACAAGGATGGAATCAGAATGCCAGTTTTTCCAAGAACCGCTTTTTCTGAACAATCTTGCGTTGGGAGCAATACGGTCCAGTGTATTTACAAACTTGTGGTGTAGGGAAGGATTCTCCATAATGTCTAACATTTCCTTACTTCTTTGCTTGTTGATCAATTGACCGGTAGCCAGTTGGTAATAAAATTTTGCCACAGCATCAGTAGTAGCCGCATGACTCAATCCTTTGATAGGGTCTGGATTTCTTTTTCCTTGAGCAGCATAGCGCTTACCTACCCATAATCCACCTATTCCATCTTTATCAAAGAATGGATTGGAAGGATCACACATCACATCTTCAATCTTTTGAAAACCTACGCGATCAATCATTCTAGTGGAAGCAGCATTGTTTGATTTTGAGATCATCAGCCACATATCGTCTCTCACTTTTGGAGTGTCTTTTAACTCGCCTTTTTCAATGGCGTCCATGGCAGCATAAAGCACAGCAATCTTAGGAAGACTGGCAGCATACATCATGTGGTTTCCATTAACGCTGGCATACTTAATGAATTCTCCATCATTAAGATCTACAAGACTTACAGACATACGTTTTTGTTGAATCAGGTTTCTCCAGGTAGGATTTGCCATTAATTGAGCCCTAAGGTTCAATTGCAAGGAAGTGTTCTGGAATGTCTTTACTTCTTTACTATTAATGGCCACATTCACAAGTGGAGCATCATCAGCTGCCGTTGCGCTTAGGGTTGCGCTGGCAAAAAAGAACATCAATAAAATACGGTTTAACATAAAGTTTTTTTTAGTGTTTCTGATTCTTAGTCATAGTGTGCAGAGACCGTGCCGAAGCTATTTAATGAAAATGTATTAACGTCTTAAAAACCAACATTTAACACATTTTCATTATAAAAATCTTAACGATCCAGTCTTTTAACGATACAACCTTACTTTTGTTGCACATGAGTGGCATTTATATTCATATCCCTTTTTGCAAACAGGCCTGTCACTACTGTGACTTCCATTTTGTGACGTCCATGAAGCACAAGAATCGGGTGGTAGCCGCGATTCAGGCAGAATTAATGCTGCGCAAAACCGAAGGTAAAAATAGCCAAATAGAGACCATTTATTTTGGTGGAGGAACGCCCAGCGTCCTGGAAAGTACGGCAATCGATGAAATTATTGCCGCTATTTATGCCCACTACGACGTGAGCAACAATCCAGAAATCACCCTAGAGGCAAATCCAGACGATCTGACACCTGAAAAAATTGAAGCATTGGCTCAAACAAAGATCAATCGCCTAAGTATAGGAGTGCAATCTTTTTTTGAGGAAGATCTAAAATTGATGAACAGAGCTCACAATGCAGCAGAGGCCATGGAATGTATCTCGCTTTCGCGAAAGCGGTTTTCCAACATTTCCATCGATTTAATCTACGGCATTCCTGGATTGACGGACGATCGCTGGAGAGAGAATTTATATAAAGCGTTAGAGTTGAACGTACCGCATATTTCCAGTTATGCCCTCACCGTGGAAGATGATACCGCGCTTAAATCCTACATAGAAAAAGGGATAATTGACCAGGTCGATGAGGAGCAGGCGCAGCGACAGTTCAATATATTGCTAGATACCATGCAACTACATGCCTATGAGAATTATGAGTTTTCCAACTTTGGCAAGCCCGGTTTCTTCTCTAGAAACAACACCGCTTACTGGACGGGCAAATCTTATATAGGAATAGGTCCCAGTGCCCACAGTTTTGATGGAAAACGCAGGGCGTGGAACATCAATAATAATGTGAAATACCTCAAAGCCATCGAGCAAGGTAAACTTCCTCAAGAAATAGAGGTGCTCACCACGGTGGATCGCTACAATGAATATATCATGACCGGTTTACGGACTATTTATGGCGTTTCCCTTTCCCATATTGAAACGGAATACGGTGCGAAATTCAAGGAATACCTGCTGCAACAGGCACAAACCTTTCTCAAGGATCATTTGTTATATTTAGACGATGACGTATTGCTGGTGACTCGCAAAGGGAAATTTTTAAGCGATGGCATCGCTAGTGAACTATTCATGCTCAACCTCAATTAATGAAACAATTATTTATACTTCTTTTTATAAGCGTCGTAGTATGCGCGTGTAAAGAAAATGAACTTCAAGATTCATCCAATAATCCATCAAATATGGAATCCAACATCGCCCTGCAGGGAAAATCCTTTGAAATAGACCTCACGCAACCCATCGACATCAGTCTCGCCGTACAACATAATGCTGGTGTGGGCGCGTGGTACATCGACCAGCCCAAAATCACGCATGTGGAGGTCGACGGTTATGTGGGCAATGTAAAACTGGGCGGCAGCACCAATTTTAACGACGTTTTCTTTAACCCGCACAGCCATGGGACACATACAGAATGCATAGGCCACATTACGGAAGAATTTCACAGCGTCAACAATGCGCTGGAAAAAAGTTTTTTCACAGCACAACTGATCACGGTAATGCCTGAGGATCGTGACGGCGACAAGGTCATCACAGCTGCCATGTTTGACAATCTGAAGGATGTCGAGGCAGTTATAATCCGCACGCTGCCTAATACAGGTGTAAAAAAAACGACGAATTACAGCAATACCAACCCGCCATATTTGAGTGAGGAAGCGATGTTACGCTTTCGCGAAAGCGGAATCAACCACGTCCTCATTGATCTTCCCAGTGTCGATAAGGAAAAGGATAATGGTGCACTACTGTCGCACAAAGCCTTCTGGGATTTTGATGGAAAACAACGCCTTAATGCAACGATCACAGAATTGATCTATGTCCCCACTGATGTTCCCGATGGCGATTATATTCTTGATCTACAGGTCGCGCCCATTGAAAATGATGCCGCGCCATCACGGCCTATTCTTTTCGCGATAAAATCCTAACTTTGTAGTATGGAGTATTTATTCATAGGTCTCGCAGTTGGAGCAGTTGCGGCGTTTTTTCTTTTTAGATTGTTCGGTGGTAATGCAAAGGACAACCGCCAGGAACAAAGCGTCGTGCTCATGGAAAAGATACGCACGGTCTGTAAATTCATTACTGTCGAGGGCGATTTTGCAGAGATCTACCATTACCAAAATGTAAAAGACAAGATTGCCAACTTCCTGCTGGGCAAGAAAAAGGCGATCATTTTGATCAATGCCAAAGCGCACATAGGGTTTGATTTGACAAAAATCCGCATGGAGAGTGATACCACAAATAAGATCATACGCCTGACAGAGTTTCCACAGCCGCAGCTCATGAGCATAGAAACCGACTTCAATTATTACGATAAAAGTGAAGGCTGGGCCAACTATTTCACGAGCGACGACCTGACCGAGGTTACCCGCAATGCTAAGCAACACATTATCGATAAAGTTCCAGAAAGCGGTCTGATGGAACAGGCGCGCAAGGAAGCCTTAAATACGATCCAACTCATGGAAGGACTCGCGCAAACCATAGGCTGGAAGTTAGATTATACCGCATTGATTCTTGATAAAGCTGCTGAAACCAAAAAGTTAGAAAGTGGAAGTTGACCAGCTGCAGGATTACTGCCTTTCCAAAAAGGGAACCACGCAAGACATGCCTTTTGACAACGAGACGCTGGTGTTCAAAGTCATGGGAAAGATGTTCCTACTCTTGGGACTGGAACGCTGGGAACGCGGCGAGCCATCGATCAATGTGAAATGTGATCCACAAAAAGCCATTGAACTGCGGGAAGAATATGACGGTGTCGTCACCGGCGCATGGCACATGAGCAAAACCCATTGGAATACCATTCACATGAACCAGTCCATGCCTGACCCAACCGTTTTTGAATGGATTGACCACAGTTATGACCTGGTGGTTGCAGGGATGACAAAAAAATTACAAGCCGAACTAAAAGCACTTTAATTGAACGATTTACTATCTATTTATGAAGCTCGGGTGGAGCAGTTTTCGCTTTCGCGAAAGCGATATACCCAGCAACTACGCATCTCTGGAGTGATACGGTTAGCCGTCTTTTTACTGGCGGTGGCTGGTATCTATTTTTTTTGGAGCTCATGGCAAACGGTCGTTGTTATTTCGATTGCAGGAATAGCGTTATTCCTGTTTTTGGTAGCCCGGCACGAGGATTTAAAGTCCAAAAGGAACTATTATGAAGAGCTCATCCGTCTCAACGAGCTAGAAATAGCAGTTGCAAACGGAAACTATGCAGACTTGCCAGATGGTGAGGAGTTCAAGGAAGACGATCACGATTATAGTCGGGATATAGATCTGTTCGGGATCGGTTCTTTCTTTCAGTTTTTGAATCGTACCGCTTTGTTGGAAGGAAGAAAACTACTGGCAGCACGATTAACGGCCAATGAAACCAGCGGTATCACACAACGGCAGGAAGCGATTGGAGAATTAGGTAAAATGCTAGATTTCCGTCAGGATTATGAGGCCACCGCTAGATTGTTGGAAAGTACCACGCGACCCAGCATGATTACCAACTGGACATCAAGTTATAAAGCCTTTGTTCCACAAGTATTTTCATGGTTGTGTTATGTGCAGTTTGCGATTTCCCTCATCATAGGGGTTTTATACGGCATGGATCTGATCAGCGGTTGGTGGCTGGGCGGGATCTTTTTAGTGGGACTGCTTATTTCTGGCCGGTACGCCAAAAAGATTATAGAATTGACCAAATACATTTCAGAATTGGAAGGATCTTTTACCCAATATGGAAAATTGTTGGAATTCATTGAAAAAGTGGAATTCAAAGGCACCATCCTAAAAGGTATCAAAAAACAGGTACTGACAGATGGTAGGCCAGCGTCGGGTCGATTGCACGATCTAAGTAAAGCGATAACCCGACTGGATCAAGGCAGCAACATGTTGATGGGGATATTTATCAACGCCTTTGGCTTGTGGAATTTAAAGCAAGTACATTCTATTGAAGTCTGGTTAAAGGAAAATAAACAGCACATCGCTCAATGGCTGGAAACTGTCGCGCAGGTGGATGCTATGAATTCGCTAGCCAACTTTGCCTACAACCATCCCAGCTATGTCTATCCAGAAATTCTAAATGAAGACTTTCAATTAAAAGCAAATGACGCCGTACATCCCTTACTGGATGAAAAGAAAGCTATCGGGAATGACTTTTCTATTGAATCTGGCGAGTTCTTTATCATTACGGGTGCAAACATGGCAGGAAAAAGTACGTTCCTTCGGACTGTTTCCATGTCCATCGTCATGGCAAACTCGGGATTGCCCATATGCGCAAAAACGGCAAGTTACGCGCCCATCAAATTGATCACGAGCATGCGTACGAGCGATTCATTAAAAGACGACGAGTCCTATTTCTTCAGCGAATTAAAACGATTGAAATTTATCGTGGATAAGATGGAGCAGGAAAAATATTTCATCGTACTGGACGAGATTCTCAAGGGAACCAACAGCGTGGACAAAGCCAGCGGCTCCAGAAAACTCATTGAAAAGCTGACGCTCAAAAAAGCAACAGGCATTATCGCCACCCACGACCTAAGCCTTACTGAAGTCGCCAAAGAGCACGAGCACATTTTCAATTACTATTTTGATGCACAAATCATCAATGACGAATTGTTCTTTGATTATACCTTTAAAGATGGCGTCGCGACAAATATGAACGCGAGCTTCTTATTGAAGAAGATGGGGATTGTCTAAATCAACTTCCCCAACTTCTCAAAATTTAACCCGCCATAGTTCCCACTACTCATCAACAATAAAACCGAATGCGCCAGCTTTTGTTTGTAGAGCCATGCTTTGAATTCGGCGGGATCTGTCATAACGATAAGGTCTTCGTTTGCGAAAGCCTCTTTGATCTGGTCTTTTGAAATAGGTTCCAACCCCTTTAATTCAACTGCATCTGGGCTGTAAAAAACGACCGCCACATCTGCGCTGTCCAGTGACCCCACATATTCCTTCAAAAATTCGGGATTAAGGCTAGAATAGGTATGTAGTTCAAGACAGGCGATGACTTTGCGCTCGCTGTACTGCTCTGCTACGGCATTTGTGGTGGCCTCTACCTTACTGGGCGAGTGGGCAAAATCTTTATAGATAACGCTTTTCTGGCTTTCGGCAATTTTTTCCAATCGCTTCGAGGCGCCTGTGAAGCTAGCGATGGCCTCGTAAAAATCATCCTCGTCAATGCCCATGTGCTGGCAAATCCATTTAGCACCAGCCATGTTGCTCAAGTTATGCTTCCCAAAAATCTCAATGGGCATGTCGCCTTCTGGAGTTTCTAGATAAGTCTTGCCATCGTCAACCGTATGTTCAGGAACGGAGTAACCGTGTTTTCTGGTGGGTTTTGTACTGGCCTCGGCGATCCGTTTTACTTCTGGATCCTCTTCATTGTAGACTAGGATACTTCCGTTTTTCATGAGGTCTACAAACTCTTCAAATTGCTCCACGTAATTCTCATAGGTAGGAAACACATTGATGTGATCCCAAGCGATTCCTGAGATCAGCGCAATGTTGGGTTGGTATAAATGGAATTTAGGTCGGCGGTCAATGGGACTGGATAAATATTCATCACCTTCAAGGACGATAAACTCATTTCCTTCCGTCAAATGTACCATGGTGTCAAAACCTTCTAATTGTGCGCCCACCATGTAATCCACCTCACGATCGTGATAATGCATCACGTGCAGGATCATAGAGGTAATGGTAGTCTTCCCGTGGGAACCACCTATGACAACTCTGGTTTTATCTTTAGATTGCTCAAATAAGTATTCTGGGTAACTGTAAATCTTCAATCCCAGTTCTTGGGCTTTCAGCAACTCTGGATTGTCTTCTTTGGCATGCATTCCTAAAATAACGGCATCTAATTCTCCCGTGATTTTCTCTGGAAACCAACCCATTTTTTTGGGCAGCAACTTCTTTTTGTCCAGCCTGGTTTTACTAGGTTCAAAAATAGCATCGTCACTTCCAGATACGTTGTAGCCTTTTTGATGTAGGGCTAGGGCAAGATTGTGCATGGCGCTGCCGCCTATCGCGATAAAGTGTACGCGCATATGAGTTTGATAAAGTGAATAAGTCTGTCACTGGAACCGCGGCAAATGACCGCTGCGCATCAGGACAAACGACGTAGGACTAAAGTAGTGATGTAAGGATGTTTGAGCAAGTTAATGCCTTTATTAATTGAAATAAAACAAGCCTTTGAATGATACGTATCTTAAATGCTGCTCATGGACAACGGTACAAATTGGAAAGGTTTCATAAGGGTAGGCTTAAGCCTACCCTTATGAAACCTTAATGAAATAAAAACAGAAGTCTTGAGTCTACAGGGAATCTTAAGAATCCAATTTCTGCAATTCAGATAACAGTTTGGAATCTTTATGGACCTCATAGCCTTTTTTCAAGACCGTTTTTGCATCTTCCTCACGGTTCATTTTATCAGCATATAAGCTAGCCAGTTTCAGGTATGTAGTAACAGACCCGCCTGCTTTAATCGCTTTTTTATAGGAAACTTCGGCATCTTTAAACTCTTTGTCGTATTCCTCGATATAGCCTGTGGCCAGGTAACCGTCAACCGGAGAAATTTTAAGTAATTGACCGGCATAATCGCGTGCGGTAGAGAAAGAGCCTCCTATAATTCCTGGCAGCTCTGTGTACAATTGCACTAATGCCCAGCGCACTTCTACGTGTTTGGAATCCAGCTCGGCTGCTTTTTTAAGGTGAAACTTCACATCGTCCAGCAATCCTAAGGCTTTAAATCTAGAGGCGTTTTTTGCCCACATTCCCATGGCGCCGCCATAGTAAAAATGATATTCTGCATTAGCCTCGTTCGTGGCCAGCAGTCTTTTGTAAACCTTGGTCGCATTTTCAAATTGCTCGAGTTTGCCATAGGTGAACCCTGTTTTACGCAATAGTTTTTGGTCTTTTGGATTTTCTTGCAACAAGTCCAGGTAGATAGGCAATGCTGCTGTATAGTTGGACTGGTTGGAGAATTGTTCCGCTTTCGCGAAAGCGGATTGACCATTCACACCACTGCAAATAATCAAGGTAACAATAAGGATCAGGTTTCTCATGGGGCAAAAATATCAAAAAGGATACCAATATATAAACGGTATAGGAATTGAAGCGGTTTTATCATACCGCTAAAATCTGGAAAATTAGATACCTTTAAATCAAACTCAACCACTATGAAGCATTGTTTTTTTCTCCTCGCTTTTCTCGCTTTAGGTATTCCAGTTTCCATGGCACAGGATTATACCGATCAATGGCAACAATTAGAGCGTCTGGAGGTTGATAACCAAGTGGATGATGCTCAAAAATTACTCGACGCGATTGCCTCCAAAGCCCGCCGAAATAAAGACGAAACACAGCTGGTAAAGGTGTTCTTGTTCCAGGCAAAATTCTGGATGATCACCGAAGAAGACGCACAGAAAAAGGTCATTAAGGAGCTCGATCAACGCATCGCCAGCTCAAAATTTCCTGAAAAAAATATTTATTACTCCATTAAAGCCCAACTTTTTGAGCAGTACCTTCAAGAAAACCGATACAGAATCAACAGCAGGACGGCAACAAATGCTGGCGGCGATGACTTTATGGCTTGGGATCTTAAAACCTTCTATTCTGAAATTTCCAGCATCTATCAAAAATCTCTAGCCGACAGTGATCTGCTTTCTAAGATCAACGTAGCAGACTTTGACCCTATTTTGCAAATCAAACCTTTAGGACGGGAGTTGCGGCCTAGCTTGCTGGATGTGCTGGGATATCATGCGCTTGATTTTTATAAAACCAGCGCTTATGGCATAACGATGCCTAAAGAGGCATTTGTACTTACTAAGGAAAACGCCTTTTTATCTACGGAAGAGTTGATCAAACTCAAACGACCCGCAAACGATACCGTATATTCCAGTTATGACGTGATCCAGTTATATGGAAAGCTGGAACAGCTGCATAAGAATCGCAATGAAACGGCCGCCTATTTATCGGTTATTGATGAACGGTTGGAGTATGCAAAAAACCAGATAGGCAATAATCAGGAGCTTCCAACCCTGGTGGAGCGCTATAAAAGCCTGATCCAGCAAAATGCAGATCAAGGAGCTGTCACCATCATCCAGCACAGCCTTGCTCAATATTATTATCAGCGATCTATTGACGAGGAAAACAAGAACAAACAAAGCGACCGTCAACAGGCGATTAGCATTGCCAAAGCTGCAATAGAAAAACACCCAGAAACCTACGGTAGTTTACAATGTACCTACCTACTGTCCCAAATCTATCGACCTGCATTAAGTTCACAACTGCAGTCTTACATCATCCCCAACCAGCCCAGCCGCGGCGTGATTTCTTATCGCAATGCTACCGATGCCATGGTGTATTACATCAATGTCGCTCAGGATTATGAGGAGAAAAAAGGCAATCGCGATTCTATCCACAACGCGACTTTTCAAAAAGCATTAAGTGCAAATTCATTTGCTCATGTGGAGCAAGCACAGTTACCTCAAGGGGATGACACCTTCCTCCATCGCTATGAATATGCGATTCCAGGATTAGAAAAAGGGAAGTACCTCGTTTTGATCAAGGAGAAGAATCAAGAAAAGGTGAGTTCAGGAACTAATATGGATGTTTCAAATCTCGCATTGAGTAATTATAATTCTGCTGGACAAACTGTGTTCACAGCTACTGATCGAGATACGGGTAAACCAATGGAAAATGTGTCTGTAAGCGTTTTTAATAATGAAACGAAATCAGCGAAGTATAAAGGGAAAACGGACAAGGACGGTCAGGTCTCTTTTTTACTATCTGACGAGTATCGTAATCGCATCGTAGAGGCCTCCAAAAATGGCGATACGCTTTCAACAAGATTTTACAGCAACTACTATCGAGACAACTCCACAGAAACAGAGAAGCAGGCGGCAGCCTTTATGTATCTAGATCGAGCCATCTATCGACCTGGACAAAAAGTATTTTTTAAAACGATTTTGGTAGAGAATTATGATGGTAAATCTTCTGTGGTTCCTAATCAAGAGCTTACGATCGTGATTGAGGATGTCAATGATGAAGAAATCTTTAGATCAAAATATAGAACTAATGACTACGGTAGCATCAATGGATCTTTTACATTACCATCAGAAGTACTCACTGGAAGTTTCAGTATTTATGTAACTGGAGAAGAACCCGTAAGTGATTATTGGGATGATTTCGAGGAATTTTCTGATGGACAAATATCTTTCCAAGTTGAGGAATACAAACGCCCCAGGTTCAAAACCGAATTCAAAGAAGTCACTGAAACCTATATCGTAGCAGACAGTGTAAAAGTCACAGGATTTGCCAAAGCCTTGTTAGGCAGCAACATCACAGATGCTCCTGTAGCCTATACCGTAACCCGCACGGCAAGCATACCTTACTGGAAATACGACTACATAACAGTAGATGATCAGGTTATGGCAAACGACACTACCATTACTAAATCTGATGGAACTTTTACGATACCATTTAAAGCTTTGCCGGACTCTACGCTGGTGGCAAAAGACATTGAATCCATTTATAATTACCGCATCGAGGCCAGCGTGACTGATGTCAATGGCGAAACCCGTACCGCACAAACCAGCGTGCGTGTAGGCTACAAACCTATTGAAATACAGATGTTCCCCAATGAAACGCTGACCGTAGAAAATAACGAGGTCAAAGTCATGGCCCGCAACCTGAATGGCAAGCCGGTCAATGCTACCATTGAGTTGCAAATAAGAAGCAACATCAACAGCCAGCATGTCATCGTAGAAAGTGGCCTGGAAGAGGCAGAATTCCACGAGCTGAATTTGCAAGAGTACCGCAACCTATTCCCAGTGGCAGAATTGCGCAAAGGAGAAAAAATAGCCGACTGGAAAAACACGCCCATCATCTTTAAAACAACCATTACGACAGATTCCTTAACCACGATTAAAATTCCAATTACTAAGCAATGGGATAACGGGAATTACATCATTTATGCAAAAGCGGTAGAAGCAGACAAGAACTTGAGTCTGGACGACGAGAAGGAATTTGTAGAAGAAAAACAAGAAGGTCAAATCTGGGCCAATAAAGAGCTACCAGCAACACCTTCCATCATCAGTCATGATGTGAGTGTTGAGGGCGACCAGGCCGTTGTCAATTTCTACACGAGTATAGATGGCGTTTACATCTACCTGACTACCTATGACAGCAAACGGATTTTAGACTCCAAATGGTTCTATATACCTAATGGCAAAACCACTATGAAATTCTCTATGGGGAAAGCACTGGGCAATGCATTGAAATTCCAATACCACACTTATAAGTTCAACGATTTTAGATCTGGAAGTTTTGAGGCCACAAAACAAGTGAAACCCGCGCAGCAGTTCGCCATCACCACGCAGACCTTCCGCAATAAGTTGTATCCGGGCGAGGATGAGGAATGGTCGTTTACTATAAAAGATCAGGACAGTACGGGCATGCAAGCAGAGGTTTTGGCGAGTATGTATGATAAAAGCCTGGACGAGTTTGCGAGCAGTTCGTGGAACGATTTTAGTTTTTATAACCGCAACTACGATTTTTATCCATCTACCGCAAACGACCTCGCTGGGGCGACTACGGTTTATGTTTCGGCTCAGTTGCCCTACGATTCGGCACCTACTTTCTCTATAGAAAAAGAGCAGCTGAACTTTTATGGTTTGACCTTCCAGAATTTCCAAAACCGTTATAGATATTATAAAGACACGCTTTCGCGAAAGCTAGCTCCCGTCAAGCCCATCACAGGAAAGATCACCGGGAAAGTTACAGATCAATCCGGCGAACCTATACTGGGAGCAACGGTGCTTATTCAAGGAACCAATATTTCAGCCACAACTGATTTTGATGGTGTTTATGTGATTGATGCACAATCGGGCAACACATTAACGTTCAGCTTCAGTGGTTATGAATCACAGGTTCGAAAGGTCGATTTAGAGGTAATTAATGTAAGCTTAAGTACATCGCTAGACGCAGTGGTAGTGACCAGTTATAGAACTTCCTCCAAGGATAAAAGTAATATCTCTAAACCTGTGATGTCTAGCGGATATTTAGAAAATGATATGGATCCGGCACCGATGCGTGAATTTCAAGGAATAGCTGCGGGTTTAACTATACAATATGAAAAAGGCCAACCAGGAGCTAGTCCAGAAATAGCTATACGTGGAGCAGCATCTATCAACGGTGCAGAACCACTTTATATCATTGACGGAGTCCCAATGACCGCTACCGAGTTCAAATCACTGAATGCAGACGACATTCAAGAAATTGCTGTGCTCAAGGATGCAAATGCCACCTCGATTTACGGCAATCGCGGTGCCAACGGCGTGATTGTGATAAGCACCAAAAAAGGAGTTTCCACCGCAGACATTGTGAATGAATACCTGGCACTTCAAAACGTACAGGTGCGCAAAAACCTTGATGAAACCGCTTTCTTCCTACCTGAACTCTATACGGACGAAAAAGGAAATCTAAAATTCAGCTTCCAATCGCCAGAGGCGTTGACGCAATGGAAATTCCGCTTGTTGGCACACAACAAGCAGGCGCAGATGGCTCAGTTTGAGGGATTGGTGCAAACCCAAAAAGAATTGAGTCTAGTTCCTAATCCGCCACGTTTTTTGAGGGAAACTGATACAATTCGTTTTTCTACCAAAGTGGCGAACCTTTCTGGCAAACCCATGACAGGAAAAGCGACGCTTCAATTGTACGATGCGCTCACGATGCAGCCTATCGATCAAGAATTAGGGAACGAACAAAACATTCAATCTTTTGAGATCGCTACTGGTGGGAACGCCTCGGTGGATTGGACCTTCCACGTTCCTATTGGAACACAAGCGGTGACTTACCGAGTACTTGCCACTTCAGGAAGTTTCTCTGATGGTGAGGAAAATACATTACCCGTTTTGACAAACCGAATGCTGGTGACCGAATCTAGAGCCCTATGGGTGCGTGCGGGAGAAACTTCTAGCGTGACCATGGATAAGTTGGCGAACACCACATCAGATTCTAGAACCAACCATCAATTGACTTTTGAGTACACTTCAAATCCGTCGTGGTATGCGATCCAGTCGCTGCCCTATTTGATGGAATTTGAGCATGAGTGTAGCGAGCAGACGTTCTCGAGATATTATGCAAACGCCATGGCGGCGCATATTTTGAATAGCAATCCTAAGGTTAAGGAAGTTTTTGACAGCTGGGCGGCAAACGATGTGCCCGCCAGCAATTTGGAGAAGAATGAGGAGCTTAAAAGCGTCATCCTTGCCCACACGCCCTGGTTGCGCGACGCACAGTCAGAAGCCGAAAAGCAAAAGCGTCTCGCTACCTTATTCGATCTGGCCAACACAGCTCGGGAAAAAAAGAAAACGCTCGCCAAACTGGAAGCCCAACAGCTGCCTGACGGCGGTTTTCCATGGTTTGCTGGCGGTCGCATGAGTGAGTATATCACGCGGCATATCGCGGCAGGAATTGGCCATTTGAACAAGCTCGACGTCAACGATGGCGATCGGCCGCAGACGGACCGCATCTATGAAAACGCCATCAAGGCGGTGGATCGGGAATGGGAGCGCAGCTTCAATGAATACCTGAAAAACCACAAAACGCTGGAAGACTACAGTTATGGCGTGAGCTACTGGCATTACCAGTACGCCCGCAGTTTCAAGAAGGACAAGAATGTGAGTGGCGTGTTGAAGGCTGGTCGTGCCTTCGCTTTCGCGAAAGCGAAAACCTCCTTCTCCTCACAATCCATCTATCAGCAGCTATTGATGTCCATCAGTTTACAGCGCGAGGGAGAAGTTGCAACCGCCGAAAAAATCGTGGAAGGATTGCGACAAAGCGCCGTCAACAGCCGTGAGAACGGAATGTACTGGAAGGAAAACGTGACGGGTTACAACTGGTATTCCAGCGATATCGAGACGCAGGCATTGGCGATTGAAGTGTTCTCAGAAATAGGAGATAACGACAAAAACGTGGAGGAATTGAAGGTCTGGCTGCTGCAGAATAAGCGCACCAACCGCTGGAAATCCACCAAAGCAACCGCAGACGCGACCTACGCCTTATTGCTGCAGGGCAACAAATGGCTGGACGTTCAGGAAAGCAATACCATACGTTGGGCCGGCAAGCCAATTCCAGAATCCTTGATGAAAGACGTGAAAAAAGAAGCTGGAACGGGTTACTTTAAAGTCTCTTTGAAAGGAGATGCCGTTAAGCCAGGCTATGCCACGGTGGAGGTAAAAAACAAAAGCGAGGTCACGGGTTACGGTGGATTGTACTGGCAATATTTTGAGGATCTGGACAAAATCACGGTAGACGACAACCTGCCGATGAGTGTCAAAAAACGCTTGTTCAAAAAAGTAACTACAGATTCGGGCAAACGATTGGTGGAGATTACGGCAAAAGATGCGCTGGAAATAGGCGATCTGGTGACGGTAAGAATAGAGATACGATCCAGTAAAGATCTGGATTACGTCCACTTAAAGGATATGCGTGCCAGCGGTTTTGAACCGGTGGATGTGATCTCTAGATACAAATATCAGGACGGATTGGGTTATTACCAAAGCACCAAAGACGTGGCCACACACTTCTTCTTTGACCAATTAAAACCGGGAACCTATGTCTTCGAATACGATGTACGAGCAAACAACGCTGGCCAGTTCTCTAACGGAATCACAGAATTGGAATGCATGTACGCGCCAGAGTTCTCCAGTCACAGTGAAGGTGTGCGGGTAACGATTACCGAGTAGGTTTGAGTTTGTGAGCTGTGAGTTTGTGAGTCTTTGAGTTCTTGAGCTGTGAGTTTTTGAGTTTTGAACCAAGGCCGTTTCGATTATGATTCAATTTTTGTTTTCCCGCACTTGATGTGGGATCCAGTCGGCGTGGGAGAAGTTTGACTGACCATCGGAATCTTATGCGTGAAAGAGCGCTTTGTTTCAAAAGGGTAGCCTTAAGGCTACCCTTTTGAAAACATGCTCATTCCTACTGATACTTCTCAATCGCTTCCTTAATCTTCTGGATGCGGTTTTCTGGGTCTGGGTGTGTGGATTGGAATTCTGGCACTCGGTTCGAGCCTCCAGCGGCCGCAAGAATTTCCATCACGCCAATCATCTGGTAAGGATCATAACCTGCATCAATCATCATTTTGACACCTAAATCATCACTTTGCAACTCATCACCACGACCGTATTTCATGGTGACCATTTGGGTAATAGCAGCGGCCATCTCGCCACCACCTTCCGTAGCTACTGATGCGCCAGTGACCACGCCTTGGGACAGTTTCATTTGTTCCAATCGCTCTGCACTGTGTCTGGCAATCACGTGGCCTATCTCATGACCTATTACTCCGGCAAGCTGATCTTCGTTCTCTAATTGGTTATAAAGGGCAGCAGTTATAAAACATTGCCCGCCAGGCAAGGCAAACGCATTGATGGTTTGGGTATCTGCAAGCAGGTGGAAATCCCATTGGTATTGGGTGTTTTTAGCAATGCCGCTTTGAACAAGTCTATTCCCCACGCGATCCAACTGGTCTTGTGCTTGCTGGTTTTGTAGTAAACCGCCGTGCTGTTGCATCATGCTGGGCGCTGCCTGTAGTCCCATGGCAATTTCTTCTTGGGTAGTCAGATTTACATATTGGGTCTCGCCAGTAAATTCATTCGTGCTTTCACTGGAGTAATACTGAAAAACGGCAAAAGCTACGATAGCCAGTCCTATAAACACCTTGATTTTGCTAGATCTACGCGCCATGGTTGTAGGTTTTGGAATTTTTAGTTACTTCTTTACTGGTTGTAGGCTAGGATTTATGCCCTGAAGGTGCTCTTGGTAATAACGCTGTAAACGCTCGTCGCTAATTTTATCCATTCCCATAATTTTTTGAGACCGCAGGAAGTTGATAAAGTCAATTTGGGTAAGATAGTCGGTCAAGTAAACTTTGGAAATGGGCGCATAGCTGTAGTGCCATGGCTCATATTCAAAACCAGTTCGGTTGTCATTCAATGTATACACCAACTCAAATCCGTACTTGCTTGAATTCACATCCATCCAATCCTTCAACTTACAAAACGGCCCATCGCCATGAAACTTATCGGTAACGAGGACAGAACCACTGTAGGTGGCATTGCCATCGATCAGATCCATGTCTGTTCCCCAATGGTGTCTGGAAGTTCCTGGAACGGTAGAGTATTCCACAATCTTGTTGAAGATGGCGTCAGGCTTCAATCCTTGGGACTCGTATTTTTTATATTTGCCGTTCCAGATCTGTCTCTGGCGATCAAAGCTGCGGTACCCAGAAGCGACTTCTATCTTAATGCCGTCTTTCAAAGCTGCGGCTTGCATTTTTTTTAAGGCGGTTTGGGTTTTTGTTTCTAAAGCATTATTTGGGTTAGAGCTTTGTCCTGTCAAGGCAGCGTTAGAAGTTTGGCCTGTAGCCATACCTCCCACTAATAGTAAAACAGCAAATAAATACCTCATAGCTCTCTGTACATTTTAAAATGGGTTCCTATCAAGGGTACTTCAAAGGCTTCGCCAATCTTCTCAAAACCTATGCTTTCGTAAAAAGGAACTGCTTTGATTCTTGCATTGAACCATAAAACTTCCACCTTCAAATCGTTGAGTTTTTCAATCCCATACTTCACTAATTGCTTGCCTATCCCACGACCTTGATGGTCTGGAATCACGCCCATACCGCGCAACTGGTAATACGAATCCGCATCTGGTAGATTTATGGGAGATTCTGCGGCATTCGAGATCAAAAATGTAGCGACGCCCACGTGCCTGTCGCCATCGTAGGCACCCAGATGAAAAGTGGTCGCTAGATCATCTTCCGCAAGACCGCAATCTTCCAGCGGTCTACCCGCCCTTAAAACAGGATGTCGCACGCCATAGGTTTCCAGCGCACTTATTTTTTTAATGGTAATAGGCATCTCTAGTCAGTTTATAATAACGTCCCGGCAATTCTCCGTCCCACAAAAACCGATGGTCCAGAGTAAATCCCAATTTTTCCGCCACGCTTTGTGATCCCGTATTGTATTCATGTACATGAGCAATGATCTGCTGCTTTTGATGGTTTTTAAAAGCAAATTCCAGCACGGCCGCACAAGCTTCAGTCGCATAACCTTTCCCCCAGTGTCGTTTCATAAACCTATAACCTATATCTGTTATTTGTGAAGCCTCGTGAGTTTTGATCCCACAAAAGCCTATAAACTCATGGCTGCTTTTATCGATCACCGCCAGTCTTCCCATGTTATATTTTAAATGCTGTCCTTCTGGATTTGAAATATAATCGGTTATATAAATTGCTGCATCAGCATTGCTTTTAGAGGCGGTATCACCGGTATATTTCAAGACCTCGCCATCGCTGTTCATCTCATGAAGAAAGGGGGCGTCAGCCATTTCAAATGGGCGTAAGGTCAAGCGCTCTGTTTCCAGATGAATTTTCATACGCGTACGTCGCTCCAGTCCTCGTTGCGATCAAAAACTACCTCTGCAAATGGACATAACGGATTTATTTTTAGGTTGTTCGCTTTCGCGAAAGCGTAACTTTCCTCCACCATTTTTGCTCCTATACCCTGGCCTTCGTGCTCTGGATTCGTTTCTGTATGGTCAATGGTCATGACGCCGTCTTCTAATGAATAGGTCAGCTCTGCAATGGTCTGTTCTCCTTGTTTGAGAAAGAAGATGCCGCGCCTGTCGTTTTGTTTGTGTATGATTGAGTCTGTTTGCATTGTGTTTTATTTAAAGTTACTAGAAATTTAGAGTGTGGCAAAATCAAAGCCGGGTGCTACTTCTAGTGCGGCCTCGTTAGGTTTGAAAATTCGAGCATGGTGCGGTCCTTTAAGAATCTCTGCTTTGTTATTGATATCGATATAGCTGCCTTCTCGCAGTCCCACCACAGGAATAGAATTGTAGGTATGAAATTCTTTGATGCGTTGCTCACGGGTCTCGCCCATGTGTGTATCATTTTCTAGAGGATCCTGATAGTGAGCGTTGATGTTATAAGCAATGGCACCAGTGGTTTTGAAACTGGTGGGTTGCACAATAGGCATGTCATTGGTGTTTTTCATGCTCAAACCACAAATGTTACTACCAGCGCTTGTGCCCAGATAAAAAGTTCCTGCATATATTGCTTTGCGCAAAGGCATCATCAATTCCAGATCGTGGAGCATCTTTACCAGCTGGAAGGTATTGCCACCGCCTGTAAAAATAGCTTGTGCATTTTCAATGGCTTCCGCTGGGTTTTCATAGGTGTGGATGCCTTTGATGGGGATGTTTATTTTGGCGAAAGCCGCAACCGCCTTTTTCGTATATTCATCGTGAGTGATACCACCTGGTCGTGCGTATGGGATAAAAAGAACCTCTTTAATTTCTGATGCTTTTAATCTTTTAGCTATAATAGGCGTCAGATATTCTAGGTAACCGCTGCCATAAACGGTAGAAGTGCTGGCGATAATCATGTTTCTCATGTCAGTTGCTGGCTTTCTCCAAAGGTATTTAACAAATCTCAGGCATAATGCTGTGCCGACTCTTTATAACTTTATATTAGTATTTAAGCTCCTACAATGAAACACATCTTACTTTTTTTTCTCCTTGTTTGCACTTCTTTGGTAGCACAGGAACGCAAACAACTCAAGGGAACCATAAATGGGGCGTTAAAGGAACCCCTAGAAGGCATTACGGTCTTTAATAACACCACGCTGGAAGGCACGGTGACTAATGAAAATGGTATTTTTTATATTGATGTGAGAACAGGGGATGACCTTTCCTTCAATGCAGTGCAATACGATCCCTTCACGTTAAAGGTAACCCAGGCGACAGTCGATAAGGGAACCACGCAGTTGAATTTTAGCGAGGGAGTAAATCTTCTAGATGAGGTGGTCGTGACGGATCAATCCATAAGGGTGGCGGTCAAACGTACGGAAATGCCCGACACGGGACTCGATGAAGTCACGAGACGAAATATTAGAGTGCCCGCAGTAGATCGAATAGAAAATACATTTTCTGACCGCATTCGACAACCAGAAGAAATCCCTCTGCGACAAACGGCTATGAACCAGAGTCAGTTGCGTTACAATTCTTTTAATCTTTTAGGGCTCTTAAGCAGCATTGCCATTGGTGCCGCATTGCAAAACCTGGATCTTTCCATAGGTAAAAGAGCAGCGCCTAAAGAGCAGTTTGAGGCCACATTGCTCAAGAACAAATACAGTACAGAATACCTCACCAATTTCCTGGGAATCGATGAGGAGAACCTGTATGAATTCATCGTTTTTGCAAATGAGAAGGGGTTGAATAGAAGCATGTTGGAAAAGGAAAATGAATTCCAGCTGTTACAGTTTCTAGATGCGCAGGCCACTATCTACAAGGCTCGTAGTGGTACAAAAGAAAAAACCACGCTAGAAAAACAGAAAAACTAAAAGGCATCGTTTTTGCATACTTGGATATCAGTACCGTAGTTTCGGTGCTTTACAACTAGATTTGAACCCAGTACCCTGATCTACTCTATGAAAAAATTCATTTTTTGCGCGGCTTTCTTACATATCGCAGTTGCTTTTGCAACTACAACCATCGATGCGCGTGATCCTTTAAAAAAAATTCCCTTAAGCACTTCGACTGCTCCCAGCAATAGGAGCATTAACGAGGCAGCCAATTTCCACAAATACTATTTATCTGTATCTAACGTGAGCTATAGCACCAAAGCTAAAGCACTGCAAATGGTCTCTAGGTATTTTATCGATGACCTGGAAGATGTGCTCAATGAGCGCATGGAAAAAAAGGTGTCACTGGGAAACACAAACGATCTTGAAGAACTAAAGCCTGTTTTAGACCGGTATTTTTCAAAAAGAATGGAAGTGATCGTGGATGGGAAGCAGTCTGTACCAACAGTCGTAGGTGCGGAGTATGATGTGGATCAAATCATTGTGTATATTGAAATACCAGCAGCTCAAGAGCCAAAACTAGTGGAGTTGAGCAATAAAGCCCTATTTGGGTTGTTTCCAGAGCAGAAGAATCTGACCCATTTCAAGATCAACAATCAGCGCAAGTCGGTACTAAACAGTGCTGACACTCCTATGGATCGTGTAAAGTTTTAGTATTTTGTTTTACAACGTCCCCTTTATTCTTAAATTAGCGGCAACAAGAAAAATTTTATAATTAATGAAAGCAATTAAATTTTTGTTCATCAGTATGATGCTCGTTTCTTTTGGCTCCTTTGCACAGGATGCTCCAAAGGAAGAAAAAGCACCAGAACACTACAATGAGAACAAATTCCGTCAAATGTATCAGGAGTTTTCTACTCCCAATGAATACCGCAGCGCCAGTGGCGCACCAGGTCCAGCCTACTATCAGCAACGCGCTGATTATGAAATGGACATACGTCTGGACGATGCCAATCACCATTTGTACGGTTATGAAACCATTACCTACAGCAACCAGTCTCCAGATGTTCTGGAATATCTATGGGTGCAGTTGGATCAAAACATGCGTGCCAAGGATTCTAAAAGCCCTCTGATAGAAGGCGGCAGAATCAACCCTTATGCAACTGCAGAAGGTTTTGCAGGCGAATTTTTGAAAGAACCATTTGATGGTGGTTTCAATATCAAGAAAGTATTGGACAGTAAGGGAAACCCTTTAAAATATACCATCAATCAAACCATGATGCGCGTGGAGATGCCAGAGGCATTGAAGCCAGGAAAGAACTTTGAATTTGATATCGAGTGGGATTACAACATCAACGATCACGTGGATGGACGTGGTAGAAGTGGTTATGAGCAGACTCCTGATGGGAATCGCGCTTATGTAATCGCACAATTCTACCCTCGCATGGCCGTTTATAACGACGTTGAAGGATGGCAGAACAGCCAGTTCTGGGGTCGTGATGAGTTTGCATTGCCCTTCGGTTCTTTTGAAGTGAACATTACCGTTCCTGCAGACCACTGGTTGGATGGAACTGGAAAATTGACCAACCGCAAGGATGTTTACTCTAGAGAAGAAATGAACCGCTACGAGCGCGCTACTAAATCTTATGACAAGCCGGTAATTATTCGTACTCAAGCAGAGGCAGAAAAGTATGCTGCAGGTAATTCTACAGCCACCAAAACCTGGAAGCTGGAAGCAGATTTCGTTCGTGATTTTGGATGGACTTCCTCCAGAAGATACATTGCAGACGCAATGGCAGTGAAAGTAGGTAAAAGCGATGTGATGGCTGTTTCTATCTATCCGCCAGAAGGGAATCCGTTGTGGGAACAATGGTCCACCTATGCGGTAGCACAGACCTTGAAGTCTTATTCTAGAATGACATTTGATTATCCGTACCACAAGGCGATTTCAGTACATGCAAAAAATCAGGGAATGGAATATCCTATGATCTGTTGGAATTACGGTCGTCCAGAGCCAGACGGTTCTTATTCTGACCGTGTGAAGTACGGGATGATCTCTGTAATTATCCACGAGGTAGGACACAACTTCTTCCCAATGATCGTAAACTCTGACGAGCGTCAGTGGACCTGGATGGATGAAGGATTGAACACTTTTGTACAGTACGTGGCCGAGCAGGATTTTGGACAAAATTATCCAGCGGCACTTAAGGGAGATACAGATCTTGATGACTACCCGTCTAGACGTGGACCGGCTGCTGCCATCGTTCCCTACATGGGCGGTGACCAGCGTTACATTGCCCCTATCATGACTAAAGGTTTGAATACCTACCAGTTTGGTTCTAACGCTTACGCGAAACCTGCTACTGGATTGAATATCCTGCGCGAAACCATCATGGGGAAAGACTTGTTTGACTACTCCTTCCGCACGTATGCAGAGCGATGGATGTTCAAGCACCCAACACCGGAAGATTTCTTCCGTACGATGGAAGATGCAAGTGCCGTTGACCTAGACTGGTTCTGGAGAGGTTGGTTCTATAGTACTCAATATACAGATATGGCCATAGGCGACGTAGAGCGCTACTATGTTTCCAATGAAATAAATAAAGAGATGAAGGAAATGGCGGAAGCGCGCAACATTCCATTAGATCGCTTGCAAGGATTGGTTTACATGGTCAAAGAAGGATCAGAAGACTACAAGCCAGAAATGAAGGGCAAAGACCCTAAAGAAGATGCTGTTGCCCTAAAGGAATACTTGATGGACAACTTTACTCCAGAGGAAAGAGCACAGATGAAAAACCCTAAGTATTTTTATCAAATTACTATTGATAAACCAGGAGGATTGGTAATGCCCATCATACTGGAGTATACTTATGCTGATGGAACTACAGAGATGGTAACACACCCAGCAGAAATCTGGAGATTGAACGATAAGCAAGTGACCTTGAGCAAAGGAACTTCTAAAGAAATCGTCAAAGTGGTGATTGATCCTAACCTAGAAACTGCAGATATAGATGTCTCTAACAACGCATGGCCTAAGGAAGCTACGGTTGACAAGTTTGAGGAAATGAAGAACTAATTTCTTCAATAGAAAATAAAAATGAAGCCAGATTCACAATGAATCTGGCTTTTTTATGTTTGTAGAATATGAGAAAATGGTTGACCGTAGTATTAGGTTCCTTGTTATTAATTTGCGGAGTCTCTTGTGGAGACAATCTGCGGGACGATGCGGAGCTTATAGGAATAGATGAACCTCTTGATGATCTGGTACGATTGGAAAGCATAGAGGTTTCTGAAACTACTGATGGTGCCTCCATCAGCTCTATTGACATTAGCTATGATAGAAACCAATTAATTGAAGGCGTTGCCTTTATTGATGGTCAAAATCCAACTTTTAAAATGACCTATGCTGGGAATAATCGGTTGATTCAAATAGAGCAATCTCAAGGGGCTCAAAACTCCATTTCTACGCTGGAATACGAGGGCAATACGATTACCGTCAACACCATGCTCAACGGTAGGTCTGGACAACAAAAAGAATTGCGGATTGACTCCCAAAACCGGATCGATCGAGCCATTACCTATACCCTAGACAACACTGGCAACCGGACGGAAACCAAGCGATTGCAGTACCTCTATACTCAAAACTTCAATGTAACCAGAATCAATGATTTGTCCTCTAATGGCAACACAGTGCTGGGCTACACAGAGTTCACTTACTTTTTTAACAACAATGCATTCCTGGATATGAATGATGTGATTCGGTTTTTGATTTTTGAGGACTTTGTGCCTTATACCAGGTATTTGCCCTCGACACAACGAGAGTATGAGCGGGTAGGAGGAAGCTTTGTGGAAACTAGAACTATTGAATACGCCTACAGCTTACAGGAAGATCAGTTTCCCAGCTCTAGAGCCGTGAAAACCACAACCTCTACAGGAATACAAACGACCTACGAATTCTTTAACTACCAGCCTTAATTAACGTCATTCCATATCGCAGATCTGGACAGGATCGTATATTTGCAACATGTTTTCACTACCGCTTTTTATAAGTACACCAGAGATGATGATCGTAGGATTGGTCATTATACTGGTATTTGGATCTGATAAGCTTCCAGAGATAGTACGCGGCATTGCAAAGGCCATGCAAACCGTTCGCAACGCCACAGACGATATCAAGAACGAGATCTCAAAGTCTGCAGACGAGCATGGGTTCTCCAAGGATATAGGCGAGATTACAAAACAAATTGAACAGGTAAAAGACCAGATCGAGGAATCCGGTTCCATCAAACGCAAGTTTTAATGTGGGATGATCTGGTACAGCTGGATCGGGATATATTCAGTTATGTCAATAGCCTCTGGATAGGTCAGTTTACTGAGTTTTGGTTGTTCATCACACAAATCGAATACTGGTTTCCACTCTACCTCTTTTTCTTCTACCTACTTTATAAGTCCATGTCCTGGCGCAAGGGAATCGCCAGCATAGGTATGGTATTGACCACAGCCGTTTTTACCTTGTGGTTGACAAATGGGGTCAAGAATTTTGTGGCGCGTCTGCGCCCCAATAATGAACCTATATTGATGGATACGATCAACATCCTGCAACACCCAGAAAATTTCAGCTTCTGGTCGGGACATAGTGCGGTAAGTTTTGCCGTAACTACGATCGTTGTATTGCTGTTGCAGCATTACAAGCCGTCCAGATGGCATTACTTATTCTACATCTGGCCCATTATGTTTGCATTTTCGAGATTGTTCGTGGGTGTTCATTACCCGGCAGATATTACCGTGGGCATGCTCGTCGGACTGCTCACCGGATTCCTGTTTTTTAAACTAACACTGTGGTTATTTGTAGTTTTAAAGAACCCGAGAAAGCGTTAATCCATCCCTAACCGATAGCAATACCGTCTGCAATCGAGGATCTTCTTTCAATAGCCTGTTGTATTCTAGTAACACAGGAGTGGAGTTGTCTTTTGGTTTTACTTCTTCCACCACCTTTCCATGCCACAAAACATTATCAGAAATGATGAGGGAACCAGATTGAACCTTTTCCATAATCTGGTGAAAATAGGTCACGTAATTGGGCTTGTCTGCATCTATAAAGATGAGGTCAAAGGTCCCTTCCAGTTGCGGGATGATTTGAACAGCATCGCCTATTTTTTGATGTACAGTGATATTTCTTTGTTCGCTTTCGCGAAAGCGAACAAAATAACGTCCTGCCATTTCCTCCAGTTCTTCATTGATGTCTATGGTCACCAGCTCACTGCCTACCGGCATTCCCTCCATCAAACAAAGGGCAGAATAACCCGTAAACGTACCAATTTCCAAAACACGTTGAGGAGCCCGCAAGTGCGAGATCATGCTCAGCACCCTGCCTTGATAGGCGCCCGATAACATGATGGGTTGTAGCACTTTCAAATGCGTTTCTCGCGTCAGATCCTTGAGAATCTGCGGCTCGTCCTGGGAATGGTTGACGATGTAATCGTCCAGATCTTTAGGTAAAAAAAACATCGCTGCAAGATACGTCATGACAAACGACAACTTGTGTTCCCTGCGGGAACTCTCGTGACGTATGACAAATGACTTTATTGAGCTGACCAAAAAAATGAAAACCATTTCGAGCGACAGTCGAGAAACGGTTGGGTCGTTAATTATAAAATTCGTAGCTATTAGTCAACCATCATTCCGTAAACCAACAGTCGATTCCGCCCTGCGGTGGAATGACTACGGTAATGTTGATCTTGATTCTTGTCTCTCAGGTCTGCTCTTCACACTAGTGAAGCCTATCCCAAAACTCCTTTCTGCTTTTCATAAAAAGCATCGGCTTGCTTTTGCATGAGTTGGCGGGCGGTCTTTTTCTTATAATTATAGAGTTCTTCCTCGTCTGCAATGTCTGCATACACGCGGTTGTTGAGGTCGCGGTCTGCTGTCACCATCACGGTTTGTTGCTGTTTTTGTTGGGTCACCCAGGACTTGACCAGGTCTTCCCGCTCTGCCAGTTTGAAATCGTATTCCCCTTTTGGAGCCAATAACTTGGCAATAATAGGCGAGGTTTCGATTGCTAGAAAGAGTAGGAAAATAAAGAATGAAATTAAAAACGGAAGCTCATTCAAGGCAGAAATGCGTGCCATGAGCCCGTCAAAATTGTCAATGATGGGCTGGTTAGCAGCAATTTGTGCCGCTTCTCGTACTTGGACTTCTGCTAACTGGGTTTCCAGCGCTAGGATTTTTTCAGCATTGGCGGGCTTCATTGCGGTCAATTCCGCAAGGGCGGCATCATGTTTATCGCGTTTTTCCTTGTAAACTGGGCCTTTGCCTAGACGTTTTGTTCCAGAGGTTCCTTCGGCTTCGGCGATGAAAGTGGCATAGAGCGCTTCGACTTCCGCCTCTTTTGTGGTGACTTCGTTTTTTAAGTCTTGTATCGCTTTCGCGAAAGCGGACTCCTCAGCAGCATACAGCAAGCCCACTTGTGCTTGATTGTTTAAGGTGAGTTCGTTCTTTTGCTCCAACAACACTTGATCAATTTCCTTCTCGAACATCTTAAGCTCCAGTGGTTTGGAAATCACAACGGCGATGATAATGGCAAGTAAAATACGTGGTGTCGCCTGCCAAATCTCGTTGATCTTCTTGTCGCTTTTCTTGATCGTGGATACGATATAGCGGTCCAGATTGAAGATCAATAATCCCCAAACAAAGCCAAATGAAGTGGCAATCAAATAGCTGTCAAAAACGGTAAAAAGCGCATAACTGGCCGCGAAAAAGGCCATGACCGCGGTAAAGAAAACGGTGGCGCCTATGCCGGCGTACTTGTTGCGCTCTCCAGCACTACAATTGTCCAGCAGATCTGCATCTGCACCGCTACAAAAAATGAAAAATGACTGCATAGTAGGAATATAGTTAGGTGTCTATAACGTTCTTAGGGAACGATTGTTACATGATGGAGAAAATAAATTTAGGTTCTCGGTTCCCAGTTCCCAGTTCCCAGTTCCCAGTTCAAAGTTTAAAGTTAAATGTTGAAAGTCCGAGTTCTGAGTTCCAGATTTCAGGCTCCTGTCTTAAATTATTGTAATAGGCTAGAAAGTCCCTGAATCTAGAGGTTTCCAATTCCTGATTGTCAATTTTGAACGGTTGCGAGTGTCAGTTCGAGCGCAGTCGAGAACAGTTGTCTAGAACGATTTCCATCGCTGCTACCAATCCTGTCCAGCTGAATTCATTTCAGCTTCTCCTGTGTTCGAGCGGTACACCAATCGCTTATCCAAATCTCGCATTTTGAAGTCACAGATCACGGTTCTCATCACTGGTTTTTGCTAGTAAGCCTCAGGAAAAGGATTTAATAAAAAGAGATCCTAACACGGGATCTCTTTAGAATCAATAAATATAGATTTCTATGTAATAAGTTGAGCTTACTTCTTATACGTCTCAAAAAGATCACTGTAAATGATCTGAAGATCGTCTTCACTTACCACCTCATCACTTGAAGTTAGGTATAGTGCTTTAGAACCATCGGTATTTTTCTTCAATGCCATTCCTGCTTTTGGGTTATCGTGAAGCAAATAATGAACCTCTTTAAGAGTGACCTTTTCATTATCGATAAAGAAATCGGTTGGTTTTTCCTGCAACTCTGCAACGGTCACCACTTGTCGCTTCATTCTATAGAGTGGATCGTTTTGATTTTTATTAGCGTCAACGAGAGTTGGAGTGACAGTCATTATCGAACCGTCTTTAGACTTTATTGAACCGAATTGTGGCATCTTAGCTCGTTTTTCTGCGTTCATGGTAATATTGATTGCAGGTTCTCCATTGACATTTTTTGAAATCTCGACGCCATCTTCTCCTGAGTTTTTGATGGTTTGTTCCGCTTCAGATTGAGTGACTTCAATCCCACCGATGTAGTATTTGAGGTTGTCTTGATTTTCTTCAATGTATTTGAGTGTTCCAGTTTTAGGAGCGACGACCTGTCCTTTTTTAGGGAACATTCTAATGGAATCGATTTTTGAACCGTCTTCATCAATGGTCACTTCATTTCCATTGATATCATAGAAGGTATTCTTGCCATCTACTACTTTAAAATAATACTCGACACCTCCCATATTCAAGACACCGGCTAATCCTTCTACAGGCAAATCTTCCGGCATGACTTGCGCCGATTTTTCTATGGCAGACTCTGATTGTGGCTGGATGGCTTCTTGACTGCAGCTAATAATCAAGGCAAGGACTGGAATGACGGCAAACCTTTTTATAATTTTACTGATGTTGATGTATTTAGCTTTCATGAAAATAACCTTTGTTTAATATTACGAAAATTTATGTTGTTAAATGGTTCATTGACTATTAGATGAATCTCAAAAATTAATTTAGATTAAGAAAATAATCTAAAGTGTCTCTTAGCTCGTTCACTCTAATGTTCTTAGCTAAAACCTTACCCTTTGGGTCGAAAATGACAGATGATGGATACGATTGAATATTGTAATCTTTGATAATCTGATCTGCACTTTTGGCATAAGCCTGTGGCCAATTCATATTATTTTTCGACACAAAAGAATTCAAATTTGAGGCTTTTCTACTTTTATTCTCAAATAATTTTTTCAGAAAAGATAATTATCTATCCTAACTCGTATTGTTTTCTAATCAGTTAAATATTTTTGAAACTGTTTATAGCTGGGATTTGTGTTTGCCCACGAGTGTGGGTCAATGTTAATGGTCGTGCTCTCTAAGGTTGAACCCATCCATAAAAATGTGTTGGTAGCGTCTAGTTTTAATACTTCCTCATAATCTTTTGTATAATTACTTTTATTACCAACTCTATAAAAGACGGCATAAGTGCCATTTTTAAAGCCTTCTATAATTTCAGGTTGCTTTAGGAGCTCCTTATATTTCTGTTCTCCTTTCCACCATACCACATGAAATCCTACTGCGAGATTTTTATATTCTTTTTCATTCAATAGCTTTCCTTGTTTATCAAAAACTTTGATTTGATTGAGGTCGCTTGAATCATAAGTATACTGTGCTCCTTTTCTTTCAAAAGTTCCTTTGTTTACAGTTGCATCTACTGTAACGACTTTCCATGTTGCCTCATTTATAGCTACAAAAGTTGTCGTATTTTCTTTGGGTCCATTCTGAGCCATAGCCATAGCCAAATCCTGAATTTCTTTAATGGTCATTTTCTTTCCAGTATTATCAGAAAAATTTAATGTGTTTTGAGCACCTTCTGTGTAAGTCATATTTGCTGCTTCATTTTTAACTAAATATTCCTGAATAGCAGTTACTGTTGATTTTTTACCGTTGATCTGATATGTAAGTTCTTTATTCTGATTAAAGCTTGCCGTTAGAATCGATTTACGATAATAAAAATCTTCGCTGTCAGGTTCGTTAGCAACTTCTACGTAAAAACTAGAAGTAGAATCTTTGGATTTGTTGAGGCCATTAGTGGTTTGAGTTTTATCAGGCTCATTTTTTGATGTCGCGGAATTCTTTGGTTCTTTTTGTGTCAAATTATAATTAGGAAAAATATCAAATACCTCGACATTGTTGTCGAAAGTATATTTAGCCATTGTTCTCCCTGTAAAATCTTTTTCTAAAAGGTCTTGAAAATTTAAATCTAATTTTCCATCAAGTATTCGTAATTGCTTATTTCCTATGCGCTGTCGGGTAGAAGAGCCATTTTCAATTAATAGTCGTACTTCTTTGACAGCATCATAGTCGGCATGAACAGATAATCGATTCTTTTCTAGATCAACAAGTCTGTCATCAATCGTATATAGATCAATGCTGTGATCTTCGTTTATCACATATTTGAAATTCTGGTTAGCATATTCAACTGTTCCAACAGGCTTATAGCCATCAACTATAAGTCCGTATTTACTATTTGGATCGTCTCCTAAGATCTCTAGGTTATGGTTTATGACTGGCTCCATTTTAGTCACCTCTTTACCACAACTAATGACAAGCAAAGCAAGGACTGGAACAATAGCCAGACTTCTTAAAAGTCCGCTGGCGGTGGTGGTGTTTGTTTTCATAATGGTAAATCTTTTTTTGATGGTGGGAAAATTAAAGGTGTTGGCTAAAACTCTTTTCTGACTATTTGCAGCATAGGCGAGTAGAGTTTCTTGATAGGTTTTGGTAGCTACTCCGTTTGCTAGTACCACTTGATCGGCTAGGAATTCGTGGTTGAGTTTGATGGAATATTTAATCAGGTACAGCAGTGGGTTGAACCACATCGCAACAATCAATAGCTCTAATAATAAAATATCCCAACTGTGCTTTTGATCCAGATGCGCTTTTTCGTGTTGCAGTACGGAATCGGGAATGGCTCCTTTTTTATAATCGGTTATGGAGGCATAAATTCTATTGAAAAAGGAATGCGGGACTTCCACCAAGGTTCTCAAGACTAGAGTGTAGGATTCATAACGATCCAATTGGTCCGTAGTTTTGATGCGCAATCTGTATAGGTTCCTTCCAAAACGGATTCCCATAATCAGAACCCCAGTGAGGTAAACAGCAAGCAATACATCATCCCAATTCATTACAAAATCAGTATGCACCGCAACAGTTTCTAATCCTTCTATGGTACCCGTCGCTGCTGCTGTTTCCATAGCAGGAGCAGGTACAAGTGAGTTGGTAACAGAAGGTATCATAACCGTACGCACCACTAAAAACGGAATGACGCCAGAAACCAACAAAGAGCCCAGCAAGTAGAATCGTTTGAATGTATGCCAGCTCGTGTTTTCCAACAAGAGCTTGTAGACCAGCCATAAACTGAAAAGGCAAATCGAGAAGTTGATGATGAAGTGTTGCATTTCGCTAATCATATTAGGTTCATTTTTTTAATTACTGCTTTCTAAAAAGCCAAGTCGATTGTCAACAGTAACTTAAAGTCCTTCACCGTAGAAATAGGTGCTACGAACCCCATCTTTTTGAAATGGATAGATGGTGATGTTCTTCCAGTCAGATGGTGATTTGAAGCTTGCGAGTTTGTCTAGTTGTGCTTGGGTTGCGATCTTGTCATTCACATAAATCTTCAAGCTGCCGTTTGCAATTAGTTGTTCTTGGCTTAGACTTGAAGGTGCAACTGGTGGCGGAGGTGGTGGCATTTTACTCCATCGCTTATCCGTCATTTTGATTTTAATCGCCATGTTTCCATTTTTATCAGGAGATATATCTACGCCGTTTTGCCCCATGATTTCAATATTTTTAATGGCCTCACTTTGACTCACCTTCTTGTCATCAATATAGTAGACTAGATCTTTTCCGTTTTCATTGATATACTCAAGAGCGGTGGGTGGCGGTGGCGGTGCAGGAAAATCTTCATCAACAATCTCCACTTCTTCAATTTGATCGCTGAATAGAATTGTGTAACCTAGACTTTCTAAGTCTTTGGATTCGCCTTTCAAGGTAAAAACTTCAATTTTATCATTAGAAATAGCATATTTAAAAACTCCTTCTTTGACTTCAAAAGTTCCGTTTTCAATAGATCTATCAACTACAATTAGGTTTCCTGGGCTTGTGGATTTCGGCTCCTCAACAACCTCAAGAACTTCAGGCTCAACAACTATTTCTTCTTGCCCGCAACTAATAACAAGCAAAGCAAGAACGGGAACAATGGCGAGACTTCTTAGAAGCCCGCTGGCGGTGGTGGTGTGTGTTTTCATAATGGTAAATCTTTTTTTGATTAATGGAAAATTAAAGGTGTTGGCTATTGCACGATGTTTACTGTTGACGGAATAGGCAAGTAAGGTTTCTTGATAGGTTTTGGTAGCTACTCCATTCGCTAGAACAGCCCGGTCGGCTAGGAATTCGTGGTTGAGTTTGATGGAGTACTTAATGAGGTACAACAGTGGGTTAAACCACATCACAATCAATAACATTTCAATGGTGAGAACATCCCAACTGTGCTTTTGATCCAGGTGCGCTTTCTCGTGCTGCAATACAGCATTTGGAATGGCGCCAGACTTATAATCACTGACCGAGGCATAGATTCTCGTGAGAAAGGAGTGTGGGACCTCGATCCATTTTCTTAATACGAGCGTGTAGGCTTCATAAGCCTTGACCTCATCAGTAGGCTTGATTCTCAGTCCATACAGGTTCTTTATAAAGCGAACGGCCATGATGAGCACTCCTATCATATAAATGATCAGTAAGACGGTGATCCAGTCCCATTCAAATCCAGTAGTGGAGGCCGTAGCTTCTACCATTTCTAATTCTGGAAAAGATAAGGGCGTCGCTTGTGGTAATGGTACGGTAACCGTTCGAACCACTAAAAAGGGAATCGCGGCTGATATTGCTAAGGAACCTAGCAAATAGAACCTTTTAAAATAATGCCAACTCACATTTTCCAAAAGCAATTTATACACCAGCCATAAGCTGAATAGGCAAACCGAACTATTGATTAAAAAATGTACCATGGCTATTGGTCTTTAATTTGGTCATCGATGATCTTCTTGAGTTCCTTCAATTCCTTTTGAGTCAGCTGAGTCTCTTTAGTAAAGAAAGAAGCAAACTGGGAAGCGCTGTCATTAAAGAAATTCTTGATCAAGCCGTTGACGTGTTTTGAGAAATAAGCGCTTTTCTCAACCAGCGCATAATACTGACGGCTGTTTCCCAAAAGGTCGTATCCTACAAAACCTTTGTCCGTCATCCGCTTGAGCATGGTGGCGATGGTGGTATTGGCAGGCTTAGGTTCTGGGTAAGCTTCCAGCAAATCTTTCATGAAGGCCTTTTCCTGTTCCCAGAGCACATTCATTAATTCTTCTTCAGATTTTGATAATTTCATGTCTACAGGTTTAGAGCTACATCTACAAATGTAGAACAATATTTTAATTCTACAAGTGTAGAAGTGTAATTTTTTAAATTACAAAAGGGGCAATGGTGATTTTGAAGTGTAAAATAGGGTTGTGTATGATGGCGTAGGATTCCTTGTGGGGGGTGTTTTTGAATCAGCGCCTCAGGATCACATAGAAGTCTGGGTAGATCGTTGTAGCGGTACAGATCCCTATGTACAGTTGCTTTGAATCTAGTTATAGGCTAGAGGATATCCCGCTTTCGCGAAAGCGAAAAAACAACCGCTTTACTTCACATAAGGAGATTCATTTACCCAATGAAAACCTCTATTGAGTAAACGGAAACTTTTTAAATCCCGTGCCTTGAGATCCACTTGCAAGGAGTCTCTAGAGGGCCTGCTTTTAAGGCGCAATCGAGTAGAATCCAGCCATTCCAGCGAAAGGTTGTATCCATCAAATTCAATATCCTCAGCCACCATTTTAATCAGGGTCTTGGTACTATCCAGCTCAAACCTGTAGGATTTCACACTGTCATTAGTCATTTTTACCGATGCTTCATTCTTGTCATCCAGTATCAAGTACCGCCATCGATTTGTAGCATCAATAAGAGGTGGTAGCGTGTCGCCATTTTTTATAAACAATTGCACTTCCCATATTCCATAAAAATCGGGCTTGTTTCTTTTGTGACCTATGCTATACTCTGCAATAAATCCAGTAACTGAAAATCCGACGATCAACAAGCTGCCAGCGATCCATTTAAAATAGTGTACCGTTTTACGCCAGGTGCGGCCACGGGCAGGATTGTAATAATTGGAACTGGCTGTGGCTTGATTTTTCAGAAAGACATCAATGAACCTTTTGCTATCTGTGAGGAAGATAAACAACCCCATCAGGATGAGGTGAACTGAGAATATTTTTACTGGAATATCATAGGTAAAGTTCATCACTGCCACGTGGGTCATTACTCCCATGATCATTAAAGATCCTAAGGTTTGAGTACGTCTCCAGATCAAAAGGATGCCTCCAGAAATCTCCACGAACCCTACAAACATATTGAAGGCGATGCTATGTCCCATATACGTCCAGGCCAGCCCCATAGGCGACATGTCCCCTACAGGTTGCAATAGCCGCAATAAAGTTGGATCTAGGAACTGTATTTTGAAAATCTTTACCATCCCATAAACGGCCATGAAAAATATCAAGTATAAGCGCAACAATAAAATAAACCAGTATTGCAATTTGTTATAAGCGGCTCTTTTAGAATCAATTAGGGTCCATACCAAGGTTCCAATTACTGCTATAACTAATTGTAGGAATACAGAGATCCAGGACATGGTATCATCGCCACTCCCTGTAGATACAGTCTCTAACCTGCCCGTAGATTGAAAGACATGCTCGCCAATCCATGCTAATAGGGGATCTAAAAAAATGCGCCCAGGCATAAGAAGTATGAAGCCCAGTAAGAACAAAAAAACAAATCGGAAGCTGACTTTTGACAAAGTGGACCACTGTGGGCGATACTCTTGTGTGAATAGCATAATTACTGGGTTGGGTTAAAGGTTTGACCCTCATAAACCTAAAACGTTACAGACCTGGGCTTGCAAACCTTGTTATGGATCGAGCGATCCATGCCGGCAAGACAAAAAAAATTCCCACTCGATGAGAGTGGGAATTATCAAATGATTCAAGGGTCTTTTATGTGTTCATCGCCGTGAAATGCTTGTAAAAATGCGGGATGGTTTCAATGCCTTTTAAGTAATTCCAGATTCCAAAATGCTCGTTGGGCGAGTGGATCGCATCACTGTCCAGACCAAAGCCCATCAGGATCGATTTAGAATCCAGCTCTTTTTCAAACAGGGCAACAATCGGGATGGAACCACCGCTGCGCTGTGGGATAGGCGTCTTGCCAAACGTGTCCTCATAGGCTGCGCTTGCCGCTTTGTAGCCTATGGAATCGATGGGAGTTACATATGCGGTACCACCATGGTGTGGTTTAACCTCCACCTTGACGCTGTCTGGAGCAATGCTTTCAAAATGTTTTTTGAACAGCTCTGTAATTTCCTTCCAGTTTTGATCTGGGACTAAGCGCATGGATATTTTTGCAAATGCCTTGCTGGCGATCACGGTTTTTGCTCCCTCGCCCGTGTAACCGCCCCAGATGCCGTTGACATCCAGCGTGGGTCGTATGCTGTTGCGCTCATTAGTGGTATAGCCTTTCTCCCCATGTTCTACCGCAATGTTGAGTGCTTTGTTATAGGCAGTTTGTGAGAAGGGTGCTTTGGCCATTTCGGCACGTTCTTCTGTGCTTAGCTCTTCTACTTTATCGTAAAACCCGGGTATGGTGATGTGGTTGTTTTCATCTGTCAGAGAGGCGATCATCTGGCATAGGATATTGATGGGGTTTGCCACGGCACCGCCGTACAGTCCAGAATGCAGATCACGGTTGGGACCGGTCACTTCTACCTCTACATAACTCAATCCGCGCAGTCCTGTCGTGATGCTAGGGGTATCCTTAGAAATCATGCCGGTATCTGATATCAGGATCACGTCATTTGCCAGTTTTTCTCGGTTGCGTTCCAGGAACCAGCCCAGCGACTCGCTACCCACTTCTTCCTCACCTTCAATCATAAACTTGACGTTGCAGGGTAAATCGTTATTAGCGGTCATGTATTCCATCGCTTTCACGTGCATGTACATCTGTCCTTTATCATCACAGGCCCCACGGGCAAAAATCGCTCCTTCAGGATGCAGGTCTGTTTTTTTGATCACCGGCTCAAATGGTGGACTGTCCCATAGGTTGATGGGGTCAGGTGGCTGGACGTCGTAATGGCCATAAACGAGAACGGTAGGTAAGTTCTTATCTATAATTTTCTCTCCATAGACGATGGGATAACCTGGCGTGTCGCATATTTCTACGGTATCGCAACCTGCTTTTTCAAGTTCAGATTTTACCAGTTCGCTGGTTCTGATCACGTCATTTTTATAGGCTTTGTCCGCACTAATGGAAGGAATTTTGAGCAGTTCTATGAGCTCATTGATGAATCTGTCCTTGTGTTTATCGACGTATGCTTTGGTATTCATGAAGATGGTGTTTGCAGTAAAGATAAGCAGCAGTAAATTTTCTTTTTACAAAGAATTTGTAATATCTTAAAAGTATGTATATTTGCCGTCCCAAATAGGGATTATCAGTACGCGGATGTGATGGAACTGGTAGACCTGTCTGCCAGAGGCACGGCAGGCATGCTAGACTTAGGATCTAGTGCCACAGTTAATGTGGAATTAAAATTTAGACAGTTAACTTTCTGTCATTAAAAAGTAGTAGTTTTATGGACTACTATCAGTACGCGGATGTGATGGAACTGGTAGACATGCTAGACTTAGGATCTAGTGCCGCAAGGTGTGCAGGTTCGATTCCTGTCATCCGCACAAAAGCCTCTCAGAAATTGAGAGGCTTTTTTTATGGACAAAATTTACATTATACTGTGTTGGCAAAGCCGAGGTCATCCCGTCATAAATCGAAATAACAACAGCATGGTCAAGCCGTCGCAGGGCGGATAGGCTAGTTAGATACCTCTAAACTTTATCAATGGGTTGTCAGTCTGTATTCCGCTGAAAAATATGTAATATTCGCTCTTAAACGAAGAAGATCAGCCAGATTGCCATTCTCCCCCAAAAAAGCTAAATTCACTCAGCCGATTTAGTAGCCCATGAAAACCCATAAATTATTCGTGATTCTGTCTCTACTACTGTCCTGCATTTTCCAGCTTTCTGCCCAAAACAACAACAACATTTTCCCTGGCTATGATGTAAATCCATTGAAGAACTAATTATTTCGCTTTCAAAGAGCGTAGCGATGCAGAAGTTTATACGGAGCGCAGCCGAAGTACGAAAGCCTAACATTACCAAACATCTGATCATGAGAAACTATTTGTATATTTTACTATCGTTTGTTGGAAGTGCAACCTTTGCCCAAAACGGACAGCTGGACAGTCCTGTGGACTACGTGAATCCGCTGGTGGGGACGGACTCCAGTTACAAACTCTCGAATGGAAATACGTATCCCGCGATTGCGATGCCGTGGGGGATGAACTTTTGGACGCCGCAGACTAATAAAATGGGCAGCGGTTGGGCCTACATGTACGACGATACTAAAATAAAGGGTTTCAAGCAAACGCACCAGCCATCACCGTGGATGAACGATTACGGGCAGTTCTCGATCATGCCGGTTGTTGGAGAAATGCGCTTTCGCGAAAGCGAACGTGAATCCTGGTTCTCGCACAAATCGGAAATTGTAAAACCACATTATTATTCGGTTTATCTGGCTGATCACGATGTTACGACGGAAATTGCGCCCACGGAACGAGCGGCACGATTCCGCTTTACGTTCCCAGAAACGGATCAGGCGAGTGTAGTTATAGATGCATTTGATCGAGGTTCCTATATCAAAATTATTCCCGAAGAGCGCAAGGTTATGGGTTACACCACCCGAAACAGCGGCGGCGTACCGAAGAATTTCAAAAACTATTTTGTCGTACAATTCGATAAAGATTTTGAGCTGTCCAGAACCGTGAGCAACGATTCCGTCCAGGCAACGATGATGGAAGGAATGGAAATCACGGCAGACCACGTGGGTGCTATTCTAGGCTTTAAAACTAAAAAAGGAGAACAAATCAATGCCGTTGTGGCTAGTTCATTCATCTCTTTCGCGCAAGCGGAATTGAACCTAAAAGAAATAGGAACCGATGATTTTGATGCATTAAGAGAAAAAGGAAAAGCGACCTGGAACAAAGAATTGAGCCGAATCAAAGTGGAAGGCGGCACGGATGACCAGATGAAGACGTTCTACTCCTGTTTGTACCGTTCCATGCTATTCCCACGTAAGTTTTTTGAATACGATGCCGACGGCAAAGTGGTGCATTACAGCCCTTACAACGGCGAGGTATTGCCAGGATATATGTTTACGGACACAGGGTTTTGGGACACGTTCAGGGCATTGTTCCCGTTTTTGAACCTGATGTATCCAGAGTTGAACGCGCAGATGCAGGAAGGGTTGTCGAACGCCTACAGCGAAAGCGGCTGGTTGCCAGAATGGGCAAGCCCGGGACTGCGCAACGTGATGGTTGGAAACAACAGCGCATCCGTAGTTTCTGATGCCTATCTCAAGTATGAAGGCGACTATGATTATGACATCGATAATTTATACGAGGCGTTGTTGCACGGCGCCAATAATGAAGGCCCATTAAGCGCTGTAGGTAGAAAAGGAGCCGATTATTACAACGAGTTGGGCTACGTTCCCTATGATGTGGATATCAATGAAAATGCGGCGCGAACGCTGGAATATGCGTACGATGATTTTGCTATATATCAGCTCGCAAAAAAGCTCAAACGTCCTCAATCAGAAATCGATCTCTACCGTAAACGCAGCTTGAATTATAAAAATTTGTTTGATCCTTCCACTAATTTGATGCGTGGGAAAAATAAAGACGGGAAATTTCAATCGCCTTTCAATCCGTTCAAATGGGGCGATGCATTTACGGAGGGAAACAGCTGGCACTACAGCTGGTCGGTTTTTCACGACATGGAAGGTCTGATCGACCTTATGGGCGGCAAGCAGGAGTTTACAGATCAATTGGACAACGTATTTGCGTTGGCTCCCATTTTTGACGAGAGTTATTATGGTGGCGTCATCCACGAGATACGAGAGATGCAAATTGCAGACATGGGCCAATACGCCCACGGTAACCAGCCCATTCAGCATATGATTTATTTGTACGGTTATGCTGGCCAGCCTTGGAAAACGCAGTATTGGGTACGGGAAACAATGAACAGAATGTACAGTCCAGATCCTGATGGGTATTGTGGCGATGAGGACAACGGCCAGACCAGCGCATGGTATGTTTTCAGTGCGATGGGCTTTTATCCGGTCGCACCTGCAACTGATGAGTATGTGTTAGGCGCACCACTCTTCAAAAAAATGACGCTAAAACTACAAAACGGAAACGAAGTCATCATCAACGCACCCAACAACAGCGACAAAAACCGATACATCAAATCCATGAACTACAATGGGGAGAAATACACTAAGAACTTCCTGAAGCACTCGGATTTAATGAAAGGAGCCACCATTGATTATGAAATGGATGATAACCCTAATGAAAAACGTGGGATTGAGAGGAGTGATTTTCCATATTCGCTTTCCACAGAAAAATAGAACAATGAAACACCAACTAGTAAAAATGAGAATACACGCATACGCAAGTCTTTTGGCGATCATTGCATTTACAGCCTCTTGTAAAAATGAAGATCAGAATGATGGTAATTCCGCTTTCGCGAAAGCGAACACAACAGAATATTCAGGAACAGACTACGCTGCCTGTGTAAATCCATTTGTGGGAACCAGCAAAATGGGACACGTGTTTCCAGGAGCTACGGCACCGTTTGGGATGGTGCAATTGAGCCCGCAGACCAACTGGGAAGCAATGTTTGAGGAAGACGGAAGTTACAATTCTGAAACCTATGAATACTGTGCTGGCTACCAGCATCGAGATTCGACGATTTTGGGTTTTGCGCATACCAACTTGAGTGGAACAGGACACAGCGATTTGGGAGACTTTCTAGTCATGCCTACCACGGGAAAATTAGTGCTGGATCCAAAGGAAACAAAAGAAGGTGGTAAAGGATTCTACAGCAGTTTTTCCCACGATAAAGAAACGGCATCGCCAGGTTATTACAAAGTCGATCTAGACAGCTACGGCATCACCGCGGAATTGACTGCCAGCGATCGTGTGGGTTATCATAAATACACGTTTCCAGCGAGTGCAGATTCCCATATCATTCTGGATATGGTTTACAACATCTATCATTATGACAATAAGAACGTGTGGACTTTTATCAGAGTTGAAAATGATTCAACGGTAACGGGTTATCGTCAGACTAAAGGCTGGGCAAGAACCCGCAAGCAACACTTTGCCCTTAAATTCTCAAAACCATTTAAAAGTTACGGGCATAAAAAATACGATGAGGTAACATACGACGGCTTTTACCGCCGCTTCAATCAGAATGAGAACTTCCCAGAAATGGCAGGTCACGACATCAGGGCCTATTTTAATTTTGATACGACCGAAGGCGAGGTCATCGAGATGAAAATGGCATTGTCATCAGTAAGCATGGAAGGTGCGATGAAAAATTTGGAAGCAGAGATTCCGCATTGGGATTTTGAGAAAACCAGAGCGGAAACCAAAGCCAAATGGAACAACGAACTTTCTAAAATTGAAGTGACCAGTATTGATAAGGACGATCAAACTACTTTTTATACGGCAATGTACCACAGTATGCTATCGCCCATCATCTATGAAGATGTGGATGGGAAATACTTGGGACTGGATCAGAACATCCACGAGAGCGATGGCTTTAAAAATTATACCGTTTTCTCTTTATGGGATACCTACAGGGCTTTGCACCCACTTTTTAATGTGATCCAACAGGAACGTAATAATGATATGGTCAAGTCGATGCTGGCGCATCAGGAGCAAAGTGTTCACGGGATGTTACCTATTTGGAGCCATTATTCAAACGAGAACTGGTGTATGATAGGTTACCATTCTACCAGCGTGATTGCAGATGCGATGGTAAAAGGCGTGGGTGATTTTGATCATAAGCGGGCACTGGACGCTTCGGTAAAAACCGCTAATGTTGATTATTTTGATGGTCTGGGCGAGTACAAAAAATATGGTTATGTGCCGGATGGTGGAAGCCATTCTCCAGTTTCCAAAACTTTGGAACTTGCCTATGATGACTGGACGATTGCCCAGATGGCAAATGAGTTAGGAAACACTGCGGTACAAGCCGAATTTGAGAAACGCGCTGGATATTATGTCAATGTGTATGATCCAAAAACCGGTTTTATGCGACCGAAGGATGTGAATGGGAAATTCCGCGAGAAGTTTGATCCGTTGGATACACATGGGCAAGGTTTTATTGAGGGAAATGCATGGAATTACGGATTGTATGTTCCACAGGATATCCCTAACATGATAAAAATGATGGGAGGCAAGGAGAAATTCAGCCAAAAACTCGATAGCTTGTTTACAATGGATCTACCCGATAAATATATCGAGCAGACGGAGGATATTACCCGCGACGGCATTATGGGAAATTACGTACACGGCAACGAGCCTGGACATCACATTCCGTATTTGTACAACTGGACGGACCGTCCACGGGAAACTCAGTCACGGGTGCGCAAGATCATGGATGAAATGTACGGTCCGACGGTGGAGGGCTTGTGCGGGAATGACGATGCGGGACAGATGAGTGCCTGGTATATCTTCAGCAGTCTTGGCTTTTATCCAGTGACCCCTGTTTCTACGAAATATGCTTTGGGAAGTCCTAAAGTCAGGAGTGCTGTCATCCATCTAGAAAACGGGAAGACTTTTAAGATCACTACAAAGAATCAGAGCAAGCAGAACGTTTACGTTGCAAAAGCCACTTTAAACGGCAAAGAAATAACTGACTTTACGCTCGACCATAAAGACCTAGTGGCTGGCGGCGAGTTGGTTTTTGAGATGGCAAGTAAGTAAAGCTTTTGTTGTTTTTTCGCTTTCGCGAAAGCGAAAAAAAACCAGCAACACCCAAAAAGCGACTACATCTCCCACTTCCTGATGCAGCACACCAATGGAATTTCCAGTAGCCTAGAGTGCGTCTAGAATATAGAATTGGTAGGGTTGCAACGTGAGTTCGCTCCCCAATGTCACATCCACATCCTCCATGATATTTTTCCAAGTAGAATTCGTGAATGCCGCAGGGATGGAATAATTGATTTGCCGGTCACGTATGTTTGCGACGACAAGAACGGTCTTTCCATTCAGCACCTTTTTGAATACGGCGACATCTGCATCTGTATAGGTAGTTAGACTTCCTTTACGGGCGGTGTTGGATCCCGTATAAAACGAGAGCATCTGTTGATAACGGGCCAGCAGTTCTGGATTTGCGGTAAAATCAATCGTAGATTTGCTGAAAAACGGCAGGTTGTTCGCACGCCCCACTTCCTGACTGCTGTAAATTAAGGGAACTCCTTCCATAAAGATCGTGATCGCAGAGGCGGCCAAGGCTCCTTGTTTGCCCCCAAAAACCTGAATAGGCGTCTTGTCCCAGGCAGACTCGTCGTGATTTGTGGTATATCGCACATAATGCCTTCCTGATGGTGCGTTAGCATATTCCAGGGCCGCTTCACTAAAAATACGGGAAGCCGGTTGCCCTTCAAAAGCGGTTTTAATACCTCCATAAAATTTAAACCCAAAGCTGAGGTCAAATCCTGAGGTCAAATGGTCGGCCCGATCGCCTTCCGCTAGCTTTACTAGGGATCTATTAGGTATGGTGGCCAGTTCATTCCAGGCCTGTTTCCAGAAATCTGCTGGAACACCGTTTGCATAATCACATCTATAGCCGTCGATGTTAGCTTCATAGACCCAATATTTCATGGCGTCTATCATCGCTTTGCGCATATCTTGTTGCCCATAATTGAGGTCTGCCAAATCCTGCCAGTTGGTGCCCGCGGGAATAACAATGTTTCCAGAAGCATCCTGGGTATACCAGCTTTTATTCTGAATCCAGGCATTGTCCCATGCGGTATGGTTGGCAACCCAGTCCATCATCACGCCCATTCCTCTAGCGTGTGCAGCATCTGTCAAATTGCGCAAATCCTGCAAATTGCCATATTCAGCACCTACGGCTTTGTAATCTCTCACAGCATATGGAGAACCTACAGACCGCTCCACACCTTGCGGGTGAATAGGCATCAACCAGATCATGTTAACGCCCAGGCTTTTGATATGATCCAGCTTATTTGTAACGCCTTGAAGGGTGCCAGCGGTGCTCATCGCTCTTAGGTTGACCTCATACATAACGATGTCCTCTGTATCTGGCAATTGGGTAAAGGGGGTCCCGTATTGTTGGTAGGCTTGGGGATCTGCAGGATCGACAGGATCAATGGGGTCTGTAGTCGTGCTTTCATCAGTGGCTGGGTCGTCTCCCTTCTCGCAAGAGAGCGTGCAACAGCATAAAACGATGATGAGGTATTTGAAGTAAGTTTTCATAGTGATTTTGCAGCGGTAGCTAATGAAGGAGCTTAAAAGGGATGACTTCCAAAGTAGTGTTTTTATTTCACCTGTGGTTCGAATGCTTCAAAAGAAAGGGAGCTTGTGCTTGCAATTATGATTTTTATGCCGTCTTAAGAAGAACTTTCAGAATGGTGTAAAACAAAAAAGCGGCTTCGTTTGGAAAAGGGTCTCAAAACGGAATCGATGATTACCTTCAAATCCCCAATTGTTGTAGGGGACACACCACACTAGGGCTTGATCCCAAACATCCTTAAAACAAAAAAGCGGCTTCGTTTGGAATAGGGTCTCAAAAAGGAATTGATGATTACCTTCAAATGCCCAATTGTTGTAGGGGACACACCACACTAGGGCTTGATCTAAAATATCCCTAAAACAAAAAAGCCTCTCCGTTTGGAAAAGCTTCTCAAAAAGTAATCAATGATTACCTTCAAATCCCCAATTGTTTTAGGGGACACACAACTTGAATTGCATCCCGATCTAAATCGGGATTGCGGTCTGGACTGGACTCGAACCTTGCTTGGCGAGCCCTGTCGCTGTGGCACTTCTGCCAAATATTTTTATCTATGTTGACGATTTGTGAACTAATTCTCGTGAGTTGTAGTTCAATTTGATTCGTCTGATGCAAAAATAATAATTCTTTTCAATTAACAACATTTATTACCAATAAATATTAAACTAATATATTACCAATGAATTGAAAATAAAAATTTAACTAAGGGGGTTTATTATCATACAATATGACCGCAATTTAAACTCGTAAAATACTTCCATCAAAAGACTACGGCATAAAGCCAACGTCTCTTCCATCGCTTATTTATTCCGTTTCCTTTTGAGCCAAGATTTTATCTTCCGTTTGGTTTCTGCTCAAATATTGTTTAATCTAAAATTTGAGTATTATGACAACAAAAGCGAGTACCACAAGAA